>OFRO01000098.1_pt1 | contig 31790 bp, 47 predicted proteins | sample 1543091 | NCBI WGS metagenome assembly OFRO01 (sample SAMN07774217, study PRJEB24372) | wastewater metagenome | isolation source: Exp Tend NO 10WW | collected 2016-02
ATGACAGACCCCCGCCCACCCCACCCCATGTCGGCAATGTTCGCCGACGACCACTGGAAGCGCGAAACCTGCGGGAACTGCGAACTTCGGGTGTGTAACGATCGCGACCCCCGCGTCCCCGTTGGCTTCGGCCAGTGTCGCGGCGTCCCCCAACATATGACCGTCGTCAAGGTCGACCCGGTGATGGGTCCCACCATGGGCATGGGCTACGATTGCGTCGAAGAAGGGTCCTTCGCCTGTTCGCGCTGGGTCCCGAAGGTCTGGGTTCGACCGCCCGTCCTGGTCGCCGCGTCTCACGTCCCGTCCTTCGTCGACATGCGGCGGAAGCAATGACCGACGTAGGGTTGGCGAAGAAGCGGCTTCTTCGCGCCATGCTGAAACGGTCGGGACTTTCCCAGGCCGCGTTTGGTCGCCTGATCGGCGCCGAACCCCTCACCGTCAACCGGTGGCTGGCGGACCCGACGACCCGCGCCGGCGCCCTGGCGGTCCCCAAATATGCGCTGTTGGTCCTGAAACTCTATTGCGACCTGGGACCCCGCGCGCGCGAAGACCTCGCGGCGGAAACCGCGCACTGGTAAAAACGCGAGTCCTGTTTTACCTTCCGCGCGCCTACAGGTTGTGGGCGGACGGAGGGAACGCACTATGGACAATAATTGGCCACTGCAACGCGACCTGGCCACCTTCTACGGCAACCCCGACACCAACCACGACGGTTCCCCGGACACGGTCTGGGAAGCTCGTAACCTGGTCCTGGTCACCCCGCCGTTTCGCATCGTCGCGGCGTGGGACGTGTCGAAGGTCCTTCGCGGCGTCCGCGTCCACGCCCGCGTCGCCCCCTCGCTAGACCGCGTCTACAACGACGTATGGACCCGGTTTGGGCGGTCACAATCCCGGATCGAGGCGACGGGGTTTCACCTCTGCGGCGGCGGCTACAGCTTCCGCATGAAGCGCGGCGGGACGACCCTGTCGACCCACTCTTATGGTTGCGCCGTCGACCACAACCCCGCCGCCAACCCCATGGGCATTGTCTGGCGCGCCGGCCACAACATGATGGCGCTGGAAATCGTCGACGCCTTCGAATCCGAAAAGTGGGTGTGGGGCGGCCGATGGCAGGGGCGGTCGGCGGACGCTATGCACTTCCAGGCCGCGCGGGTCCAATAATGCCACCCACGGTCGCCCTGGACACCTTCATTTGGTTGGTAGGTTCGGCCGTTACCCTTGTGGTTGTGGCGGGGACGATGCTTTGGAACATCCGCGGGTGGGTGGCCAACGTCGAAAAGGCGCTGATTAGGGAAATCACGGAGTCCCGCCACGCCGTGAAGGCGGAAGTTACCGCCGTAATCCTGGCCGTCGATCGGGACTTGCATACCCTGACCGACAGCCACCAACGACACCAGTTGGACGACGCGTCCCAATTCGCGCAAATCCGCGAATCCCTGGCGGCTATTCGCGGTCACCTTGGTATCCGACAGACCGCCGCGGGCGAGTAGAACAGTTCCGCAACACGTGCTAGACGTGGCGTTAGATCACAACAGGTTGTGATTTAGCGGAGGGAACCCACATGCTTGATTTGACGGACATTGCCACCCAGGCGCTGGCGCTCGTAGCGGCCGGCATTCTCGGAACTATCGCTGTTGTCGCGCGCGCGGCGCCCGGCATGGTGCTGGACTGGATCGGACTTAAGCAAAGCGAAAGCCGCGCCCGCATCGAAGCGACGGCGCGCGTCGCGGTTGAAGGCGCGTTGAAGTCCGGCGCCGCAATCGCCATCCAGAAAGCAAAGGAAGCCATTTCCGGCGCCGACGGCCAGGGCAAAATCCTGGTGAAGGTCGACAACGAATTTTTGAAAGTCGGCGCCGACTACGTCGTGGCGGCCGTTCCTGCCAAGTTGCGGGACCTCGGTATTTCCCCGGAGTCGGTCAAGGGCAAGGTGGAAGCCTGGGTCGCGCGCGCGCTCAACCTTCCCGCCGAAACGCCGGCGCCGACGTCGACCACGAACGTTTACGCCCCGACGACTGTTGAAGCGCCGAAGGAATAAGCCATGGGTTTGTGGCTTCAAATCGGCGTCTACGCCGTCGTCGGGCTGATCGTCGCCGGCGCGACCTGGTACGTCCTACACACGATCGACAGGGCGGAACTTTCCTACACTCTCGAAACGACGTTGAAGGCGGAACGCGAACAGGCCGCCGTCAACGCCGCCCTGTTCAAGTCGGTAAACGCCGACGCCGTGGAAGTGTCCCGCGGACTGTCGGAAGCGGTCCTGTCGCTCGAAACCCTGTCCAAACAAAGAGGAAAGACCTATGCGAAGGTCGCGAACCCTAGCGCTGTTTGCATTGACGCTGACGTTATGCGGGTGCTCAACAACCGCACCACCGCCCCCGCAGTTGACGACGATTCCGCTTCCATCCGAATTCCGGGTGAAGGTTCCGGCACACCTTCCGCCAGGTCCGGTCCCACTGACACGTGGGCAAGCGCCGGGCTACGTGGAGGCGATTTTGACGGCTTACGAAGCGCTGGCGTTGAAGTGGAATCGCCGCGTGGACTGGGACGACAAATGGGGCGACTTGTCGAACTTCAAGGCGCCGGCGTCGGTCACACCGCCGGGTCCCGCTAACCCGGTCACGCCCGGGCGCTGAATAAGCGGCGCCGGTTAACCCTACCCGGGCCGGCGCCGCTTCATGTCGGGGTTTCATCGCCCCCCGACGTGGGCGGGTGTGTTCTGCGGGGGCACATCCGCCACCCCTCTTCCCCGCGCAACCAACCATAGGAACCCCCGCAATGGGAACTAAGAACAACCCCGCGCCGTATGACTGCTACGCCAACGCCGAACCCGACGAACCCATGTTCGTTCTTCTGGCGCGCGACGTCGACGCCCCAGCAACCGTTCGCATTTGGGCCGCCCGACGCTTCACGCGTCTGGTGCGCGAACACGGCGACAGCGACAAAATTTCGGCGGCCGATAAATCCCAGCTCGACGAAGCGTGCAAACTGTCGGACGCCATGACGGCGTGGCGCGCGGTCAACCGCCCGTCGCCGCTTAAAGCCGACAACGGCGAACTTCCGCACCCACCCCACACCCACGGCGAACTGGTCGCGGCGGACGATGGCGGCCACACCCACGGGGTGGTGTCGCCCCATGCGATGGCGGCCGAAACGATGCGCCGGCGGGAACAGCAAGAACGCCAGGACCGCGCGCTGGTCGACGCCGAAAAGTTGATGAAGTGGGAAACCGACCCCCGCAAGGCCGCCGGCATCCCGCGGCGAATTTGCGTGGACCAGTACGTCGACGCGGAAACCAAAATCCGGGACGCCATTATCGCTATTGAGTACATGGCCGCGGACGTTCGCCTGACGAACGCCCAGGGGCTGTTAAGCCAGGCGCAAGGCCTGGTCGCCGACTTCGTCGAAGGCGTCCCGTTGAAGGTCGCCCCGCCGGCGCCGGCGGCGCCGCCCGCGATCGGACAGGATCCTGTGGCGGACTACGCGCTGGACCCGCGGTTGCAGTGGTTCGCCTACGGCCACCTTCCCCCGCAACTGCAAGCCATATCGAAACCGTTTGGCGACCTGGCGCGGGACATGTGCCGTTACCTGCCCCGCAACGACCAACGGACCGAAGCGCTGCAGCGGCTCATTGAGGCCAAAGACGCGGCCGTCCGGGCGTTCCTCTGGAAGTCTGGGGCCAACAGCGCCGCGAAGGTTGCAGCGACCGCCGGGACCTCGTAGACATACGGAACGCCGTTCGAATCATCCCACGACGCGTCCGGCGTTCTTCTCAGTTGAAGGTCCCACCTAGGCGCCCGGTGCATCGCATCACCGGGCGCCATTTTTTTGGCGATGGGCGATCGGCGCCGTCTGTCAAGCAACGACCCGGTTTGTCAACCAAGGCCTTCAACGTCGATCGACCACAACAGGTTGGGGTCCACGTCCCCGGCGCGGGTGATGGTGCGGAGGGCGGCGCGGTGGTCCATGGCGCCGCGCTCCACCATGCAGGGCTTGGCCAGGTCGTCGACACACCCTAGGCCGCGCCCGCGGTGGGACTCGGCATAGAGGGGGCAATGGACCAATTTTCCGGAGTAGGCGACGGGGCATAGACCCCAACCCCACGCGCCAGGCGCCCAGGTCACGCCGCCTTCCGTTTCTTCTTCGCCGGCGCCGCGGGCTTCGGGATGGTGTCGAACAGCGGACGGGCGCCCGGCGCCTTGGCGATGGCCGCCAACAGGTCCGGCGCCGGCGTCGCCCACTTGTCGTAGTCCGCCGCGATCTGGTCCCAGTTCTTCGGGTGTTGGCGCTTTAGGTCGGGCTTCTGAAACCGCCCGGAGTCGTCCCACACCCACCCCGGACCCGTCGTGTTCTTCTTAAGCCAATATTGCGCCCACCGGCGGTGGTCCAGGTGAAGGTGGGTGAAGTCCGCGCGCATGATGTAACCGCGGCGTTCCAGGATTAGGGCCGCCTTGATCGCGCGAATTTTCCAGTCCGACAGGGGCGCCGGCGACGGCACGCCGGCGGGACAGTCCGGGACGTATTCCGGCAACTTGTGTCGGGCGGTGGTGACGCGGTCGAACCATTGGCGGTTCGCCCCCCACGCGTAGTGGTGGCGTTCGTTCGACATCGGCAAGCATGGTTCAAAGGCTGGCCGCCACCAGGTCGTCACCTTCACTTCGCCGCGGTGGTTCAACTCCCCGGGGCCGGCGCCGGCGATAACGGTTAGGCCACAATGGTTTGCGACTTCGGAAAGTCCCGACAGCGTCGTGGAAGCCGGGACCAACACCGCCCGATAGTCGGGGCCGGGGCGATCGGCGCCGGCGTAGTGTCGCCCCTCACCTTCCAGGGCTTGCAAAATAACGTGTGTGTTTAGCTGCAGCTTGGCTTCTATCCCGATTTGGCAACCGTCGGACTTTCGCACCAACAGAATGTCCCACCCCTGGGTTTCGGCGTAGGCGGTCCAGGCGTCGCCGCCGTGGCGGTCCTGGTCGACCATTTGCGCCCAGGCGATGAATTGGGAACACAGGTCCGCTTCGCTCGCATACTTTGGGACCTTGGCGGACTTCACGACTTCACCATGACGGCCGCGACGTACTTACAGATTCGGTGGGCTTGCATCTTCCGGACGCCGTCCCACGGCTTCGCGTAGTTGGGGCCGTCGTAGCGGTCCTGGTTGTGGAAGCTCACCTGTCCGTCGGGAAGGTCGACGTAAAGGACGTGGCGGTGGAAGGGCTGGTCCGGGTCGATCGCCCATCCCCACACGATCGACAGCGCCGCGGCGTGTTCGTCCAGGATCCTGGAAAGGTTTTGCAGCGACCACGCCTTGCGCTCGTAGGAATCGGACCGATGCGACGACCGCCGATAGAGTTTCGCGCGCGTCGACGTCTTCGACGCGCGGAACAGGTTGAGGGCGACGGCGCCAGCGGGGCCGTAGGCGCTCAACTCATCGTAAAGGACCTTGGTTTCCCGCCCGTCGTTGCCTTCGTAGACTTTCATTAAGTCGAAGTAGTCACGCGCCATCTTCCCCGCCCTGGTCTGGAATCTCAACGTCCCCGGCGGCGTCGCCGGCGTCACGAAATCGCTTCGTCCATACCTTAAGACCGTTCAACCATCCCCGACAGAGTCGAAGTTTACGTGGGTTTTTCCCTTCGTCGGGATAGGCGAAGCCATGTTCCGCGGTGGGCGTGATCGGGACGCCCTTGTGACAGTAGAACGTGGCGCCGGCCTTAAATTGCGCGATCAACTCCCGCCACTTTGCGGTGTCTTCCTGTTCGGGTGACCCCGGACGAAACGCGCAATTGTTGCAGGGCGCGCGGAACGAACATAGCGGGTCGTCCTTATCCCAAATCTGGGCGGGGTCGAACGGCTCCCACATCGTGTGACACGCTGGGTTGTTGCATACGGCCAGGCCTGGTCCGTATCCCGCGGCGGTCATTGTCGGGTCGTAGGCGACCGCCCGACTTCCACACTTCGGACACACCAAAAACGACCCGCGCAAATGTCGGTCCGGGTTGATTGACCTCATGTGCAAATCGACTCCCCGTCCAGGTCGGGAGTGTTCGACAGGTCTTCCAACAGCCGCAACGTTTCCTGTCGGGACTTAAGGCGTTCATAGGACTGGCCGATATCAAAAGCCATGAACGAAACTAGCGCGGTCCACGCGACCACCACCGCGACGACGAACAGCCGGACGCCGCGGGTTAGTGTGATGGTTGCGGGTTCGTCGGCGCTCACTTCACACCCCCAAGGCGAAGCGGTGGCGGCGCCGGCGTGTCGTCGACGACCTGTTGGGGCGTCTTCACGTCGTCGGCGCTGATATAGCAAACCGGCGCCGGCGGGATGCTCGCAAAGACGATCGCCCCGCCAATAACGGCGCCGCACAACAAATCGACGACGTACAACCCCCAGCTTTTGTTCGAAGTCATGCCACCATCCCTTCGTTGAAATCGACCCCGACGGCGCCGACGTTGGCGCGGACGATCGCGAAGGCGACCTGGGGACAAACACTGTTCCCGCACATGCGGATTTGCGCCGTCTTCGTCACGGGGTGACCGTCAACGGATAGGCCTTCGATGATGTAGGAATCTGGGAAGCCTTGCGCGCGGTATAGCTCCCGCGCGGTTAGCATTCTCATTCCGATATCGACCAGGGTATAGGGTTCGCCCTGGACCATGACCAAGGCCAGGTTGTCCCGCGTTCTGATCGTATGGGCGGGGTCCCGCATCGTCTGACCGATGGCGGTTCCGTAGTATTTCATAAGGAACGCCCGGACTTCGGCGACATGGCCGCCGCCGGCGGTGACCGTCCGGACGGGTTCGTCGTATCCCGACGCCCGACGGTCCGACCCTTTCAGGTTCAACATATGCCCGGTGACGACCTGTTGGTGGCAACCCTTCCCGGTGATGGTCGACACCGGCGCGCGGGCGTCGTGACCCACCATCCCCGTGTTGTGCTGGGCTAGGAAGGCGCCGACGACCCCGAAGCGGTTACCCTGGGTCGTGACCGTGTGGAGCGGTTCGGCGGCGTCCTGACAGGGCTTGGACCCAAAGTTGTGCTTAACCAGGTGGGCGGAAACGACCGACTGTTGGCGCCCGGTGGCGGTGACCGTCGACAAGGGCGTGTCGACGGGGTGTCCAGGCCTGGGGGCGTCGGCGCCGTTGTGTTGGGCCAGGAAGGGCATAACCAAGGCCTGGTGGCCGGTTTGGGTGTGGGTCCGGGTGGGTTCGTCCATCCCGTATTCCCGGCGCCCGCGGCTGTCCCCGTGGGCGACACCGACGATAAAGGGGTCCGCCGCGTCCATCACGTAGCGTTGGACCCCCTTTGCAATCCTGGCCATGGTGTTTTCGGCCAGGGGTCGGTTGACGCCGACGCGGCGCCCCTCTTCCCGGGTCAGGAAAATGGAATGGCAGGGGACCGACCAGTCGATGATATCGGCCGCGGTGATGTACGGAACCAACCCCTTACCGTGGGTCGGCGCCGGCCAGACGATCGGGCGCCCGTCGCGGCGCGCAATCATAAACAGGCGCTTGCGAATCGTCGGCGACCCGTAGTCACACGCCCGAAGTTCCTTCCATTCGACCTTGTAGCCTTCGTTCCGAAGCGACCGCACGAACCGACGGAAGGTCAGTCCGCGGCGTTCGGGGCAGGGGCGGCCGTCGTCCAGAAGCGGTCCCCAGTCGGCGAACTCTTCCACGTTCTCAAGAAAAATCACCGCCGGCCGGGCGCGCTTCGCCCACATCACGACGACCCACGCCAGGTCCCGAATGGACTTGTTCAACGGGCGCCCACCCTTCGCCTTCGAATGGTGTTTGCAGTCGGGAGAGAACCACGCCAGGTCGACAGGCTTTCCGCCCGTCGCGTCCAGGGGGTCGACGCGCCAAATATTCGAATTGAAGTGGCGCGCGCTGGGGTGGTTCGCCTGGTGCATCGCCAACGCTTCCGCGTCGTGATTTATCGCCACGTCGACGCTTCGACCCGTCGCCCACTCAATGCCAAGGGACGCCCCGCCGCCGCCGGCGAAGCCATCAACTAGAAGTCCCATCAAACAATCCCCCACCAGTGCAATGTTTCCCAGAATATTTCGACCAGGTCGCCGCCGGCGTTGGGGTCCGCTTCCGCGAAGCCGGCCAGCATTCCAAGACCCATGAAGTAGGCCAGGACGAACCAAAACCAGTTGAAGGGAATTCGCTTCGGGTCCACGTGCATTTCACACGTTACGCGCTCGTAGTCGGCGGGAAGGTCGGGCGATCGGGGATAGACGCCCCAACCGTTCAAACTCCCGCGAAGGTGCAAGGCGCGGTCCTGGTGTTCCAGGCGCCGGCGCAGCTCGAGCCTTAACGCCCGGCGCCGATTGGCTTCCTCTTCCGGGGTCAGTCCGTCCGGTTCGCGCGGGTCCAGGTCGACCGCCTGTCCCGCCGTGTGGGGCGATCGGGGCTTGTCGTCGGGGTGGCGGTCTTCATGCTCCAACAGAAGCGGCGGCGCCCGCTTGGCGTCTTCCAACGCCCACAACTCCCGACGCGCCGCGTCGACGGGGCAACCGTCAATGTGGCGCGTCCCGCGATCGACGCCGCACCCGGCGCAATCTTCGTCCGCTGGTGGCGTCACCGGCGCCGGCGTGAACGGGTCCGACGGCCGCGGTCCCGTCTCAATCGTGATCGTCGACGCCCGTTCCGGGTTGGTCATGTTGTTGACTATGTCCGCCATCGACCTGGGGCCGGTCTGGTCCGTTATCGCTGGCGGTGGTGTCGGTTTTTTGCGTCGCATTGGTAGTCCCCTCTTCTCTCTTTCGTGGTGGCATGATTCCGGCGGCTAAGTAGTCGTCGTCGCATTGATACGGCCACCGCCAGAAGCCTTGCGCCCCCTTCACGGTGATAGGGTAATCCCACCATTCGACTTCCAACATTGGCCACGCGAACATGTGGTGTTGGGTTCGGTCGCTGTCCCCGTCCCCATGGAAAAGGCGGGTTACATCGCGGGGCGTCCCCAGGACCGCGGTCCCGACGCCGGCGCCGTGTGGAAGCTCCATCACGCGTTCGAACGACGACACCAACGGAAGGGCGATGGCGGCGTCTAAGCCGGTCGACCTGTTCTGGAATTCGACCCGATAAGCCAGTGTGTTCAACTCGGCGCGTTGCATCCGCCGCGCGCCGGCGTGGATAACGTGGCGCTTCCCGATGTAGGCGCCGGCGGCTTTGTGGCCGCGGAATTCAAGGGGCTTCGCCAACATCACGATTAGCGAAGCCCAGGGTTGCCAGACGGTCAAAGCCAACAGGGTCATTCGTCCACCTTCTGGTCGACGCCGCCGGCGACGCCGTCGCCCCCGGCCATGGCGTTACGGTCGGAGTCGTGGACATCGCCTTCAACTAACATTCCCTTGCGGACCTTCGCCGCCCGCTTCTTCGGTTCGCGCTTGGCCGGCGCCTTCGGTGGACCCTGGAAGCCTTCGGCGCCGTCGACGACCCAGGGGAACGTTAGCGAGTAGCGTTCCAGGGCGTGTTCAATCCCCTTCGCCACGCAAACGTTGTCGAAGCGGAAGTCCGCGGACGACCCCGACTTCCCCACGGTCAGGTCCAGCCACATCATGCGGTCCGACGTGTAAAGCCGACACCATTGCATCGCCCCCGTGGCGTCGGGCCATCCGCCCGACAGGTTCCAACGCATCGTCGACGTTCCAATGATCGACGGCGCCCACCCCCACGATTTGTGGGACAGCTCGACGCGCATTAGGCGCCGCGCGTCGGGCGTTTCGATCTTCGACCCGTTCGGCGGGACGGGCGCGTCGAAGAATTCCAGAACGCCGCCGATGGTGGCCAAGCGCTTCTGCAACAGGCGCTGGAAGTCCGTAGGCGTCGGGTGTTTTTGGGTCATGTCGCTGGGGTTCATAGCGCCACGACCGCCGCAGCTTTGACCAGGCGCCGAACCCCCATGGCTTCTTCGCCCTTCACCGGACTGGTGTTCGACAACTCACAGTCCAGGCCATAGACGGCATAACCCGACGTGGACTGGTTCGTCTTCATCCAGTGGTCAATCCAGGCCTGGGCCTGTTCGCGCGTCTCAAAGCAAACCGCGCCCCTTCGGGTCGCGTGGCCGTCGCCTTCACCTGGGCGCATATACTGTTCGCCCTTGTCCTGAGCGGCGCTCAAAGCGCGGTCCATCGACGGTTTGTAAGCGGCTGTAAAAATCATCTGTCTAACTCCATGTCGGTTTTTTACTACATACACCCCTAACGCGGGATTACTTCTTCCACAATCCGTCGTCTTCGAAGGGGCCGGCCAGGTAGTGGACCCCGTCAAGGGTGGCGTGTGTTCCCTTCGGCCACCCTGCTTTTGTCGGGTCCCAGTTCTTCAACCCGGCGTCGTTCGGGGGCATGAAAACAAGGTTGCGTCCCGCTTCGGCCAGTCGCGCTTTGGGGTCGTCCGTCTGTGACGCCGGCCACCAGACGCCCCACTGTTTGAAGAAATACCGACACCCCACGGCCGCGCATTCGTCGCGGGTTCGACGCGCCCACACCGTGTTCCCTGGCCGCGCCTTCGGTCCCGATTCGAACCCCTGGACGATGCAACGAAGCGGCGGTGGCTCACCGTCGGGAACGTCAATGGGGCCGTTGATCGAAAACACTTCGACTTCGTCAATCTGGGGCTCAAGCGAACACCAGACCTTAAAGCCGGCGCGGACGGCCGAAGCCGACGCCACCCACCGGCGGTTGAAGGTGTCCTGGTCTTCGGCGCTGAAACCCCACCAGACGTGGTCCCACGGCGGCGTCGACCCCGACCCCAACGCGCGGTCGATCGCCTGTTGTGCGCGATCGTAGCGCCCCAGGCTTCCGAAGTGACCGCGCGCCATGGTCTTGACCTCTTCGGCAATTTCCGCCCACGGCGCGGAGTCGATGAAAGCCGACATAATTTGCGGGCGCTTCGTTAGCAGCTGGAAGGTGTGGTCCGGACAAAGCGCCATGGCCGCGAAGATTCGAATAAGCCAACGCCGTTCGACCTTGGGGTGGAACAGGTCCGACATTGAATTGACGAAAATGCGTTTGGGTTCGCGCCACTTGAGGGGTTCCGTCACTTTGTGGTCGACGAAGCGAACTTCGTTGGTCCACCTGGCCGGACCCCGCGTGGCGAGGCCGTGGAAGGGTTGGCCGGGGTCGGAATATCGCGCCGCGATCTTTTCCGCGTAGCAGTTCACGCAACCCGCCGACTCCCGCGAACAACCCCGAAGAGGGTTCCAGGTCGCGTCGGTCCATTCGATGGTGGTTTGTGAACTCATGTCGCGCGCCCGATGGCTTCCGACACCTGGACGGCATCGTCTAGAAAGTTCGTCCAGGTCGCGTCGACGGCCGCCACCAGGTCGACGCCCCATTGTTTGGCGTGGTCAAAATCCCTTGGTTGCGGACCCCGCGTCCGCATGAAGGCGCAAGCGGCCAGGGTGCGGGCGACGCGTTCGCCGGGTTCCGTTTCCTTCGGTGGGGCGTAGACCACCAGGCGGTCGCAAGCGTGCAACGCGTCCAGGATCCTGCGGGCGTCGTCCTTCGACAGGAACTTAGGGGCGTCAATGTCGGACAACCGCTTTTCCCCGAACCTCACGCCCATGGACGTGGGGTCAAGCGGAACCGCCTGGACCAACGCCACAACGTCGTCATTCCAACGGTAAAGGGGCTTAGGGACCGTCCGGACGCGCTGGGGCGGCGGGATAGGCACGCCATCACGGGACCCGCACCGCGCGCACCACGACGCGTGGTGGGGGCCTACGGCGGGGTCGGCGGCCATGCAGGAACAAATCCGCTCCCCGTCCGGCGGGTCGTTCCACAACGACACGTTGGGGCGGTGGTGGGCGTCGGCGCCGTTGGCGTCCGCGGGACAGGTCTTCCCCGTCCACCCAAAGGCGCGGTCTAGGGCTTCGTTAAACCGGGTCGTTCCCCGGACGACATCCCAAACCGACAGGCGCCCGTCCGCCGGCGGTGGGGGAGGCGGCGCCGGCGGCTTCGGTCCAGGGTTGTTCGGACACCGCGCCGCGTGGTGGGGGCCGATAACCTCGCGGGCGCCGCGGGTCCAGACTTGCATTTTCGAACACGTACAATCGCGGGCTTTGCCCCTGTGTTGCGTCACTTCTTTGACCTCTCAAGTTGAAGACGGCGGGCGGGCTGTCCGACGGCGTCGCGGCCGTCGGCGATATCGTAAAGCGTCCAGGTCGCGCGCCATCCCTCGCGACCCAGAAAGACGTTCAATGTTCCCAGGTAAACGTTGGCGATGGTGACGACCGACCGTTCCGGAAGTTCGGTCAACTTCCGCTGACAGAAGGTCCGCGCCGTCATCCCGGCCGGCGTCAACGATTGAGCGGCGGCGCCGATATCGGCCGCCAACTTCTCAATGTCCGCCTTCAACGATCGCGCGCGCATCGGTCACGCGTTCGCGCGTTGGATGATTGCAAGCGCCATGCGCAACACTTCCGCGTCGGCGTCTAGCTTTTCGCGCTCCAACTGTTCGGGCGTCGTGTCTTCGCCGAAGTAGACCAAAAGCCGCTTTGCAAGCGCCAAGCCTTCGTCGATCGACGGCGCCGCCGGTTTGATTTGGAAGTCCCGAAACGGTAGGCGGTGGCCGTCGACTTCGACGAAGCCGGCGGCGAATTTGGCGGGCGTTTCCTTCAACGCCGCTTCGACCTCTGTTGCGTTGGGCGGTGGGACGACATCGACGGTCGTTCGGTTGAAAGGCACGGCTTCAATACGTGGCCGCCCTTGTTCCGCCACCCATTTGGGGTCGTTCAAGTCGTCGCCCCGCGCGTTCACAAAGCGCCCTGTCGGGGCGTACCACTCCCGGAAGGCTTCGACGGTCTGGTCCAGGGTCGGGTGGCGCCGACCCATCCCGCCGCCGCGCCGGCGCCGGTGGAAGTAGACGCGAAGGTGACGGGGCGCGACAGCTTCAACGCTGATTCGGACGCACTCTTCATGCGCCAACAAAACCAGGGTAGTTAGCTGGTTGAAGTCCCACGTAGCGAACTCCCGACCGCCCCAATTGACCATCACGAAGTCGCGGTCCCACCGTGACGACTTCCAGTTAATGGTGGCGTTGTAAATCCCGCCGGCGGTCATGCCGATGATAAACGCGACCTGGCGGTGGAAGTCCGTCAGGACTTCGGGCGCGTCGATCGTCACGCGCCGTTTGCGCATCGCGGCGAAGTTCGATTCCAACCACCCGGCGTGGTCGTGTTCGGAATAGCGGGACATGGCGGGGGACATCCTTTCGTTAACTACTTCGACCTAGAACCGCGCCGAATATGCCACGAAGTCGGGAAGTCGCAACAGGTTTCTTGACAAGCGGTGTCGGTTTTAAGCAACATCACCGACGCCGAAGCGAAAGGAGCAAAAACGCAATGGCTAGAATTAACTTGCTGAAACAGATTGAAGACCACGCCGAAGCCCTGGGCATCACCGTCCAGGAATTGTTACGCCGCGCCAAAATCCATCGGTCCCAGTTGTCCGAATGGCGCGCCGGCAACAACGAACCGTCGGCAAAATCCGCCAACAAATGTCTGGCGGTGGGCGAACGCAAGTTGCGTCGCATCCGCGCGGAACAGAAGGCCAAAGCCAAAAAGAAGGTGGCTTAGACTTGCAATCCGCACTGTTCCCCGACGATCGACCCCACGTGCGGAAGCGCGCGGGGTCGATCGACCTTCACCACGGCGACTGTCTAAAGGTCATGCGCGACCTGGTGGCGGCGGGGGTCACCGTCGACGCCGTGGTGACGGACGCGCCCTACCACCTTTCGAGCATCCACGAACGATGGTCGAAGACGACGTGGGCGTCCCGCGCGCCGACATCGTCTGGACCCCATCACCGCGCCGCCGCCGGGTTCATGGGGCAGAAGTGGGACGGCGGGGACGTAGCCTTCGACGCCGCCACGTGGCAATTGGCGCTAATGCTGTTGAAGCCTGGCGGGTATCTGCTTTGCTTCGGTGGGACACGGACCTACCACCGCGTCGCGTGCGCGATCGAAGACGCCGGCGCCGACATCCGCGACACCATTATGTGGCTCTACGGGTCGGGCTTCCCGAAGTCCCACAACATGAAGGGCGCCCACGAAGGCTTCGGAACCGCGCTTAAACCCGCGGTGGAACCCATCGTCTTGGCCCAACGCCCCTTCGACCTGTCGGTGGACGAAAACGTGGCGCGCCACGGCGTTGGGGCTCTCAACATCGACGCTTGCCGCGTGGGGACGCCAGACAACCTTCGCGGGACCAAGGGGCCGCCCTACGCCTTCGGTGGCCAGAACCCCCGCCCCTTCCACTACAAGGGCAAGGCGCTGGCCGCCGGCGCCGACGTGTCGAAGTCCGGGCGCTACAAAAAGGGCGACGCGACCTACGAAGGCACGTTGAAGCCGGGGCGGTGGCCGGCGAACGTCATTCACGACGGTTCCCCGGACGTCCTGGAAGCCTTCGCGCGCGCTGGGGAAGTCGGCGCCGACAGTCCGGTGGGCGCCCGCAACGGGTCGAAGTTCGGCCAGGTCTACGGCGACTTCGACGGCGCGGTGGAAGACGGGTCGTCCTTCCAGGGCGACAAAGGGACCGCGGACCGCTTCTTCTATTGCGCGAAGGCCGGCGCCCGCGATCGGGTGAAACAATGCACCGTCTGTAAGGTGCGCGCGCTGGGCGCCCCGCCGTGCGGTTGTCAGGATCCTGACAAGCCGGGGGAGAAGGCGCCGGCACGATCGCACCCGACGATTAAACCCGTCGCCCTTATGGAATACCTTTTGCGACTCGTCGTCCCGCCCGGTGGAGTGGTCCTAGACCCCTTCGCCGGCACGGGGTCGACGGGCGCGGCGGCGAAGGCGCTTGGGATGGGCGCCCACCTGATAGAACAAGACGCGGACTACTTCGCCGACATGTCGTGGCGACTCACTGAGGGGACTACAAATGCGGAAGCTGGAACACCTAAAACCGTTCGTAAAATTCCACGTGGTCGACAACGTGTCGCCCCAACTGTTGCGCCTGGCGCTGTTCGTCGATCGCGCGCAAAGCCATAGAAACCTGTTGGCGGCGGCGTGTTGGCTGGCCGAACGAAGCGCCGAACCGCCGGAAGCCATCTTCAAACGGCTGTTGCGGACGTTCAACGCCCTGGAACGGGGCGCGTCGACGCAATGACCAACCCGACGCTGGAAAAGCCGACACGTCCGCTTATGCGCTACCACGGCGGTAAGTGGTTGCTGGCGCCCGAAATCGTGCGGCGTATGCCCGAACACAAAGAGTATTTGGAACCCTTCGGCGGCGCTGGGTCGGTCCTGATACGGAAACCCAGGTCGATGGCCGAAACCTACAACGACCTGGACCGCGAAGTCGTGAACCTGTTTCGGGTGTTGCGAAACCCCGACCAGTCCGCGCGCCTAATCGAGCTGTTGAAGCTGACACCCTACGCCCGCGAAGAAATGAAGGTGGCGCCATGATGATAGTCGCGCGCGTTGGACAAAACGCGATCCTAAAAAAGGTTACCTATTTCGTTATAACCACGGTCGACATGGTCGACGGGCGGACGTTCAAAATAAACCAGTTCGGTTGGGTCCTGGACGTCGACGACAAACCCGTCCCCGACCCGGTGGCGGTCGAAGTCAAGTCCGCTTATTTGGCGTGGGAACGGTCATGAACGCGCCCCAAATCATCGACCTGGTGTTGTTAGTCATGGCCCTAGCCATCGCCGCCGGCGGCGGGCTGGTGATGGTCCGAATGTGCTTCGACGGGTGGTTGCACGCCGTCAACGCGCTGGTGTTCCAATGGCTGTTCTTCCGCCTAGTCCTAGGTCAGGGACCCGATGGGCGGACGATCGCGTGGGGCTTCTGGGGTCTGATCTATCCGCGGACGGGGTGGGGACCGCCGACCCGCCCGTGGTTCCCGCACTATTCCGACGACTACGTGTGGGTCGGGAAGCCTCACCGTTTCAGCTTTTGGGTTTGGAAGGCGAAAGGCCTTCACATGGACGACCGCTACGGCCGCGGCGTCCCCACGTGGCGCCTGGCGGCCGTCTTCGTCATGGCGTGCGCGCTGGTCGTCGTTTGGCCCATCACGGCCGCGGTGGCGCCCGGGCACGCCCCCACAACGGTTTGGTGGGTCCAGTGCGACAACGACGGCGTGAGGGTCTACGAACGCCACCAGGCGACGCCTAATCCGCCGGCGGACGTGAAGGTCGACCATTGCATAATGGGCGCCCTTGAGGGCGGGACGCACCAATGAGCGGTGGGGATGGCTGGGCAAAGCTGGCGGTTCGCTTCGCCGACGAATCTAAAGCCGCGTTCGCCGCCGGCGACAAAGCGGTGGGAATCGCCCTGTTGGTCCGCGCGTCCCAGTGCTGTTCGATCGCGCGGACGCTGGCCGATTGCGACCGCCTGTTGAACCCTAACCGACCCGCGCCATTGCCCGACCTACGGGGCATCGGACGAACACCGCATGACCAAGCCGAAGCGTTACGGGCTGGCCTTTCGCCCAACCAGGAACCGCGCCGGCGGGCTTCATCGACTTTGGGTGGTAGTAGCAAAGCGCCCCGTTCGTCGGGTCTGGCGCCCCCGACAATCGAGCGTCGACCACGTCCAGACCTATTCGGGTCATCCGACGCCAACCCCGCAACCGTTCAACCTTCGGGTGGGAAGCCACATGATAATTAGGGTCGTTTACGTTCCAGGTGGAGAATTGGAGCGGGTGCAAAAGCGGATCGCGCAAGCGGTCGCCCCAGACACCCGACCGCCACCGGTTGAAGGCGACGTGGGCAATCGCGCGGACTTCGGCGTCACCCTGCGAACGCGCTTCACCCAGCAAGGTGCGGAACAGAAAGTCCAGGTCCTGGTCTGTCGGGAAGACCATTTCGCGGCCGTCATCGAACCGCGCCCCGACCCCATCGCATTGGACAAGGACGTCCGCGCCTTCGTCTTTTGCCCCTTCGCCACACGCACTTGCAATCGCTGTCGAAGCGGAAGAATTGAAGACGTAGAATTCCGGTCCTTCAAGGGGGCCGTGATAGGCGACGGAATAGGCGCAAACCGCGGCTAAACAGCCAAAAAACGCGAAAGCCTGTTGCATCGGTGGGGTGTCTTTCTTTGGGTAGGGCAGTATAGACGCCACGTCTATAACAGACCGTAACCGGAGAGGCACAAATGGAACGTAAATTGTCGGCAGTTCCCGACAGTGTCGTGACGCTGCAAATAAGGCCGCCTGGGTCGTTGGTGGAGTGTGACCAACGCCTGGTCGGCGCCCGTGAAAGGTATTCCGCCGCCCTACGATCGGGCGACGACGTCGAACGCGCGCGCGCCCTACGCGCCATTAACCAGTGTCGAATTTGGGCGATCGAACTTGAACACCGCAAATCGTCACCCCGGGGGGTTGCATGACCAGGTTCGCGCCCGCAGCGCAACGCGTACCCGTTCCCTACGACATCGACATAGAACAGGCGCTGTTGGGCGCCATTCTGGTCAACAATGACGTTTACGACCGCGTCGGGGACTTCCTACGCCCCGAACACTTCCACGAACCCGTCCACCAACGGATTTATGATGCGATCGGGCGGACCATCAACGCCGGCCGCAAGGCGCATCCCCACACGCTGGCCAACTTCTTTTCGGTCGACCCCGCGCTAACCGAACTGGGCGGGTCGGAATACCTGGCCGAACTCACACGGTTTTCCCCGTCGGTTTTGTCCGCCGTCGACTTCGGAAAGTCGGTCCAGGACTTGTTTATGCGTCGGGGGCTCATCGAAGCGGCCGAAGCCATCGCCAAGTTGGCGTCGGACCCTCCCGTCGACATGTTCGCGGTGGCGCAAATCGAAGAGGCGGAAAAGATCATTTACGCCCTGTCGGACAAACGCACCGCGTCCGAACCCAAATTGGAAATGGCCCAAACCGTCGTCCATCGCGCCCTAGCCTCTTTCGACCACGCCTACCAAAACCCGACGCTGGTTGGCGTCACCACGGGTATAGCGAAGGTGGACGACTGTCTGGGTCCACTTCTCAAATCCGACCTAATCATAATGGCCGGCCACACTTCGATGGGTAAGACCGCGTTAGCCCAGCAAATCACTTGGCACGCCGCCCACGATCGCGGGCGCCGTTGCATGGTCGAAACCCTCGAAATGCATTCCGAACAGTACGTGGCGCGCCACATCGCCCAGATTGCGCGCGTCCCCGCCGACCGCCTGGAACAGGGCAGGGTTAGCGGTGACGAAATCGGCCGCGCCTTCGCCGCCGGCGAAGCCTTCCGGGACGTTCCCCTGTTTATCAACGGACAGACGGGCGCGACAACATCCGCCATTCGCTCCCGCGCGCGGCGGCTCTCTCGAGCTGGGAAACTGGGGCTTATCACCGTCGACCACTTACGCTTCATCGTCCCCGACGACCCCAGGGCGCCGGAACACGAACAGGTCCAGCAAATCACGCGCGATCTAAAGGCGCTCGCAAAGGAAATGGACTGTCCGGTGTTGCTGGTGTCTCACCTCAACCGCAACGCCACGTCCAGGTCGAACAAGCGGCCGATAGAATCTGACCTCTACGGCGGGTCGGCGATCGAACAGAACGCCGACGCAATCTGCTTTGTCTACCGCGAAGAATATTGGTTGAGGAGCGCGGAACCCGACCTGTCCGACGCCGAAGACTACGCCAAGTGGCTTCGCGCCTGTGAAGCCGCGAAGGGCAAAGCCGAAGTCATCGTGACGAAGCGGCGCCGCGGCCAACCCAGGACCGCCCACATAGCGTGGGATGGCGCCATGACCATGTTTCTTGACCCCGATTTGACCCAACCGGAAGGCCGCCTGATATGACCACGCTACCCCCACCCCCCGTTCCGGCGGACCTCGACTTGCGCGACTGCGGTTGGGTCCCGTTCTCTATTGCCCGCATCGTCGACGACCCGGTGTTGGAAGACGGGACGCCGGAACAGTTCCGCGCGGCGTTCCGCCTATGGCTCAAGTGTTGGCACCAGGTCCCCGCCGCGTCGCTCCCCGACGACGACGCCAAATTGTGCAAGTGGGCCGGGTTCGGGTCCAACATGGCGGCGTGGTCACGAGTCCGCGCCGGCGCCCTTGAAGGCTTTCAAAAATGCTCAGACGGGCGTCTGTACCATGGGGCGTGGGCTTACGAAGCGGTCAACTCTGGGAAGTTGAAGGCCAACAGAACGGCCGAACGCGAAGCCGACCGAATTCGCAAAGCACAGTCGCGGGCTCTCGAAAAGGCGGTGGACGGCTTAAAACAGCCAGACTTACCGTTAAAGTCCGCCGGACATCCGGCGGACACCGCCCCAGTGTCCGCCGGACATCCGCCGGACGGTCCGCCGGAAAACGCTCTACAGACAGACATACAGACAAACAAACAGAAGACCTACGGCGACGCCGACCAATTAACCTGGGTTAACAGGTTGGCCGAAGCGATGGGGCGGCCGTGGGCGGAAATCCACCCGTTGAAGTGGGCGCCGTTCCCGGAACTGGTCTTGCGGTGGCGCCAAGAGGGCGTCGACCTGGAAGGCGTCGTCGTCCCCGTCGTCAAAGCCTGTCTGGAACAAATGGGCGGCAAGTTCCCCGAAACGCCCCGCTACCTGGACGCCGCCGTCCGACGCCACCTGGACCGCCTACAAACGGCCAGGGCGCCCATTGGGGCGTCACCGCGTCCCAAGGTGGTGTCGATCGACACGGCCGAACGAAACCGCTTCCTGGCGCACTTGAACGCCTTCTGGCGTCCGGCCAGGGAGTGGAAGGAAGCCGAAATGGGACCGCCGCCGTCATCACCGGGGTATCGGGGGCCGCGGGACATGCTGACCCCGGAAGACCTGGTCCCGACGATCGCGGCCAAGGCGGCGGTGTCTTGAGGCGCAAAATCAAACGCGGCGGCGCGCTGGGGCAACTAATCGCCCTGGCCGCCGCCAACGGCCGCAAAATCACGGTGTCCGGGGTCAAGCGATGGGACCCGCCGAAACTTGAGCGTGTCAGGATCCTGGGACCGTTGTTCCTGGGACCCATCAAAGTTCCGCCGTCGGTTAACGAACTGTTCGCCAACGTCAAACACCCGAAGACGCCGGCGGCGAAGGGTCGGAACATAACGCCGCGCTACGCCGCGTGGCGCGCCCTGGCCAAACACCAGTTGGCGTTGATGAAGCCTCCCGCGCTGGCCGGCGCCTATCAGGTTACGCTTTCATATTGCGAAGACGAAACCAAAGCCGACATAGAAAACCTGGCCAAAGCCATGCTGGACTTGCTGGTCGACGGGAAGGTCTTAGAAGACGATCGCGGCGCCTTCGTTCGTCGGGTGATAGTCGAATGGGGGGAACACCCGACGGGCGTTATGATACGCCTGGACCCAGTGGCAGGAAGGCAACGACGGGAAAAACCGACACCGGAACCGGCCACGGTAACTTGAACGCAATAGACGCCACGTCTATATGTCGGGTGTCGTTAGGGAGATTCGACAATGACGAACGAAGAACAAACCGCGCGGGCGCTCGAAACCGTCGCGGCGAAGTATGCACCGAAGCCGGAAGCGATCGGCGCCGCGTTCAAAGCGCTGCAGCATGACATCCGCGACCAGGTCGACGCGGCGCGCCTATACGCCAAAGCGTGGTCCGACCAATGACCACGGCGCCCTACACCAAGAAAGCACCAGGCGAAATGGGTTCGGCGGACGAAGCGTTCCGCGCGCTCCAACAAGCCGACCGCTACCAAAACCTGGCCAGGTCCGCGCGGGAGACGTGGCATAGGGCGGGGCCGTCGACGAAGACCGCCCGCAACGCCTACGAACGCTTCGAAACCTACGACGACGCCGCCATAGCGTGGCGGGAATCGGTCTACGCCTGGTTCGTCGCCCAGGTCGAAAAAGAGCGCACCGGCATAACCCTGGAAGACGTCCGCGCCGCGGTGAACGACGGCGACAAAAGAATAAAGGGCGCGGACATGGTCTACGGCGCCACGCGCCTGGTGTTCATGAAGGCGGCGCTTCGGCGCTTTGGCTTGAAGGTGAAGAAATGACAACAACCGGCGCCTTCGTGAGGGTTCGGCGGGCGCTGGTTGTCTACCTTCACCGCGCTATTGTCCGACCACTTCGCCTTCGCGAACTGTTGACCTTTTTGGAGAAAATGAAGCCATGAAAACGCGTTGTGAAGACGACCCGACCTACGCCCACCGCCATTCGACCGAATACGCGGTGGCCATGCTGTTGTTTTTCATCGCCGCCGCAATGGGCCTTGTCGGGCTTGTGATCGGCGCCCAGACCGTTTGGGGGTGGTTGTTCTAATGGCGATGCGCAACCGATTGACGATCGACGCCGGCGGCGCGGCGATCGTCCAAAAGATGATGGTCGAACTTGAACCCATCGGCGCCCCGGGATGGTGCGAACTCTACAGCGGACCGTTCCCCGACGATTGCAACACGCCCCTGGCCAGGTCCAACGTTCTGTTGGCCACGGCCATGGTGGAGTGGGCGCCGGCCACCAGGGGCGGGTTGGCGTTCTCGCTCAAACCAACATCCGACGTTGTCGTGAACATCCGTCCGACGTTCCTTCGCTTCTACACAGGCGACAACGTGTTGGCGTTCCAGGTCGACGCGGAAGAACTCGACTTGTCCGAAATCTATTCACAGGTGACCCCATGATGGCCAAGCCATTGGTTGACTTCATCGCCGATATTCTCACGCCGATGGCGTCAAAATGCCCATGCGCCGCCCAGGCCAACGGCAGTCGCGCCGAAGCGCTCAAGGTCTTAACGGCGGCGACGGCCGCGCGGCCGAAGGCGGAATATACCCCCGACCTGGGCGCCGTCCATTGGTGGCGCCACGAACACCCCCACGCTGGGTTCGTCCCGACGCCGTTTGTCGGGACTTTCGACGAACTGGCGGACGCGACCACGTCGGTAATGTTCGACCGCTTCACCCACTTCACGGAATTGTTGGTTCCGTCGCAACCGTAACGAACCTGAAACGCTTAGGTGACATCGTGAAGGCCTTCAACGTGGAGAACCAACCCAATGTCCACTTATGCGCTGTTCTTTATTCTCGCCATCCTGGGGCTGGTGTTTGTCGCGATTGTCCGACAGAACCCAGTCCGCCCAACACAGTTCGCCGCCCTGGTCTACGACACCGCGTTGGTGTCGGCGTTCGTCCTGGTCGCCGCCGTGTGGGCTCTCTGGGTCGTGTCGCTGTCGTGACCATGGCCCTAGACCACGAAGCAATGTGGGCGTGGGTGGCCAAGGTCGCCCGCAAACAACACCAGGTCGTCGACACCGACGGGCTGGACGAAACCGACGCGTTAGCGAAGACGCTTTATGTCCAAATGATCGGCTTCGACAATTGGGCGGAAGCGTCGGAGTCGACGCGTTCACGGTGGCGGTTACAAGCGGTGACCGCCCTTCACTGGCGCTTAAAGCCATCATCTGAGGGGATTGCAGCATGAAGGACAGAACGCGGCGCATCATGTTTGCGGCGGTCATGTATAAAAAGCCGGAAAACCGCGTCCGGCGCCTGACCGCGCTAGGCGTCTTGGTCGACGATCGTTCCCACGTCCAGGTCTTGAACGCCCTGGACCGTGAATTGCGCCGGGAAGTCTGGCGCCACGGTGTCCACCGCCGCCGGCGTTGGGCTCGCTGGGACTGGTTGCTGGTGGCGCTACGCCTTCGGGTCATCCCGAACCGCACCCGCTACGAAGCGGCGTTGTCGGCGATCGTAGGGGAACGCGCCCTGGCCGAAGACGCCGGCGTCGACCTGTACCGCCGGCGCGCCGCTTGACAGGCCACGAAGGGCGGCCGTAGGGTCGGCCTTCGTCCAGGACCGGGCATAGTGTTGAAGGGGCGTCACCTGGCCGCAGGTGGCGCCCCGTCGGCGTTCTAGGGGTCACCCATGGCCGTAAGTCGCGACTTCACCGTCCAGTGGAACCAAGCCGACTTCGACCGTTGGCGCGGGACCAACGTCCAGGGCGCCATGGTCCGGGCGCTCCGCAAGGCCGGCGTGGAAGCTATCCGCCGCGCCCGCGCCGAGTCCAACCGCTACGTTCGATCGCGGAAGCGAATGAAGGTGAAGGACTCATCCCGCGGTCTGGTGATGGTGTTTCCCAAGTCGTCCAAGAACATTGAAGACCTGGTCTGGCGGCTCAAGTTCTCAGGGAAGCCGGTTCCGGTCATCAACTACGGTTCGCCCCGCCAGACCCGGAAGGGCGTTACGGTGTCCATCAACAAGGGAAAGCGGGTGCTTATCCGTCACGCCTTCATAGCCACCATGCGGTCGGGCCATGAGGGGGTATTTAAGCGCACGGGGAAGAAGCGCCTACCCATCCGGGAACTCTACTCGTCCAGCGTCGCGGACGTGGGGTCAGACGCGGGCTACCTAGAGTCGGTGGCCCAAAAGGCGTCTGTGACCTTCGAAACCGCCTTCCAACGCATCTTCGCTATCGATCTGTCGAAGCGCTACGCGTGAGGAATGGCGGTAATCCGCCACTTTCCACGTGTCATTCCCATCACATCACGCCAAGAAAGGGCGGAAATCCGCCATTCTAGGGGGTGTGGCCGGGGCGCAACAGGTTCTTTCCGGGGGTCGGGGGGCGTAGCGGGTGCGGCGCAGCGCGGTTTTCGACTAAGCATTCCAAAAAATTGGGGTTGTCACTTTTTCGGGGGTCGGGAATGGCTGTTGTCCGCCAAAAATTGGTGTAGTGACCACCCCGGGTTGTCGGGTGGTCACAATCGGTGGTAGGTTCCGCGCCAACCCTCGCAAGGTGTGGAAAAAATGCCCGTAACCCGTCGCCGCTTTGACGAAGCTGTCCCCGCCGCCGCCCTTCAACTTTACCCCGACAATCCGAACACCCACCCGAAGGGCCAAATTCGCGCCCTTCGGGCGTCCATCCGGAAACTGGGGATTACGCGCCCCATCATCTGCAACGAAAAGTCCCAGATTTTGGCGGGTAATGGGACCTTCACCGCCGGCACGGCCGAAGGGCTCGAAACGTTCCCCGTTCTCTTCCTGGGCGGGTTGGACCTGGCCGAAGAACGCGCCTACCTGGTCGCCGACAACCAGTTGGCGGCGCTCTCAGAGTGGGACGACGACCTGTTGCGGGACCACGTGGCGTTCCTCGAATCCGAAGGCTTCGACATGGACGTGTTGGGGTTCTCGGACGACGAACTGGAAAAGCTCTTGAACCCGGACGCCGCGGTCCAGGAAACCACGGAAGACGATTTGCCCGACGAACCGGAAGACGCGATCGCCGAACCCGGGGACATTTGGCTGTTGGGACCTCACCGCCTGGCGTGCGGCTTTCCGAACCAACCGGACACCGTCCGCCGCGTCTTGAACGGCGCCAAACCCCACCTAATGGTCACTGAGGCGCCCGCAGAAGACGCGCCCTTCCGGTCCGCGTGCAAGTCCTTCGCCGGCGACGTGGCCTACGTGTGGGTCACAGACGAAAACGCCGCCCAGGTCGGCGTCACGCTTCGCGCCGTCAAATTCGAGCTGCGTTCCCAAATCGCCTGGGGCAAGGGTCGGGCGACGCCGTCGCGCGGTCACTACTTCCAACAGACCGAATTCCTTTGGTACGCGGTCCGCGAAAACGGGAACGGCCATTGGCAGGGCGCCAAGAAACAGACCACTTTGTGGAAGGTCGACCAACGGAAGAACGAAAGACACAAGCCGGTGGCGTGCATGAGGCGCCCCATTGAGAACAACAGCAAACCCGGCGAAGCGGTCTACGACCCCTTCGCCGGCGCCGGGTCGACGATCATTGCCGCGCAACAGTCCGGGCGGGTCTGTCTGGCGATCGACGCGCGCCCCGCCATGGTCGAACTGGCCGTGGCCAGGTGGCAAGCGTTCACCGGACAGGCGGCCACGCTGGAAGCCGACGGCCGCCCCTTCGACGAAGTCAGGAAGGCGCGCCAAGCCGAACGGGAATAGTCCGTGGCGAAGCTGGGGGTTAGCCTTCGCGCCTACGCGGCGCACCGCAAATGCAGTCTGGCCGCGGTTCAAAAGGCAATCGCGGCCGAACGTATTTCGCTACTCGCGGACGGGTCTATCGACGCCGCCGCGGCGGACGCCCAATGGGCGGCGAACACCAACCAGTCGCAACAACGCGGGCGCCACGCCGAAGCGCCGGCGCCACCGCCACCACCGAAGCGTCCCGCCGGCGCCGCGCCGGCGAAGAAGCGTCCGCCGGCGGCCACGATCGACGAAGACTTGGACGTCGACGCGCCCCCGGTGAACACCGCGGGGACGATGTACGCGAAGGCGCGCGCCGCGCGCGAAGGCTTCGCCGCCCGTCTCATGCAAAACAGGTTGCGAAAGGAGATTGGCGAAGTAGTCGAAGCCGCGGACGTCGAAGAAGGGTGGTCGCGCATCGTCCTGGCGGCCAAAACCGGCGTGTTGGCAATTCCCACCAAGGCTAAGACGCGAATTCCCCACCTTACGTCGGCGGACATCGCGACGCTGGAAGAGATTGTCCGCGAAGTTCTCACGGTGTTGGCCGATGGAAATAAGTAGCCTAATCGCGAAGGTTTGCGCGTTGTGGCGTCCGCCGCCGAAGCTGACAGGGTCGCAATGGGCGGACCGCAACTTCTATCTGTCGGCAGAGTCCGCCGCCGAACCGGGGCCATGGCGGACGCTTCCCTACCAGGTCGAACCCCTCGACTGTATGACCGACGCGGTTACCGAACGGGTGTCGTGGATGAAGTCCGCGCGCGTCGGTTATACGAAGCTGGTCGGCGCCACGATCGGGTTTTTTGTCGACAACGACCCATGCCCCATGATGGTGGTTCAACCGACGATCGAGGACGCCGAAGACTATTCGAAGGACGAAATAGCGCCGATGATTCGGGACTGTCCGGTGTTGGAAAAGCGCTTCCGGCCGGCGCGCGCGAAGGACGGCGACAACACGATAATTAAGAAGAATTTTCCCGGGGGCTCGCTGTCGATGGTCGGGGCGAACTCCCCGCGCGGCTTCCGCCGCGTGTCCCGCCGCGTCGTGATCTTCGACGAAACAGACGGCTATCCGCCGTCCGCCGGCGCCGAAGGTGACCAACTCAAATTGGGCATGAAGCGCGCGGAGTCGTATTGGAACCGCAAAATTATCATGGGGTCGACGCCGACCGAAGAACGCGTGTCCAGGATCCTGGAAGCGTTCAACGACGGCGACCAACGCCGCTACTTCGTCCCCTGCCCCGAATGTGGCCACAAGCAAACAATAAAGTTCGCCAACTTCGACTGGAACTGGTCGGGGGTGAAGGACCCCTGGACCGCGAAACTAAGGTGCGAAAATCCCGACGCGCCGCCCCATCTCATCGACCATTCTTCCAAGCGGTGGATGATTGCGAACGGCGAATGGCGGGCGGAAAAACCCTTCAAGGGCCACGCGTCATTCCATATCTGGACCGCCTATTCCCTCAGTCCTAACGCCACCTGGGGGCACATCGCGGCCGAATTTGAAGACGCCAACCGCAAGGGTCCGGAGGCGTTGAAAACCTTCGTTATGACGACCCTGGGCGAGTGCTGGAAAGACAAGGGCGAGGCGCCGGACTGGCAAGTGTTGTTCAACCGTCGGGAGGCCTACAAAATCGGGACCGTTCCCGCCGGCGGGATGCTTCTTACCTGCGGGGTCGACGTCCAGAAGGACCGCCTAGTGTTCGAAGTCGTCGCCTGGGGGCGTGACTTCGAATCGTGGTCGATCGACGCCGGCGTCTTGATGGGCAACACCGCGGAATCGGACGTGTGGGCGTCGCTGTCGATGCTTTTGGACAGGGTCTTCAAACACGAGAACGGCGCCGACATGCGGATAGCGTGCATGGGGGTGGACTCGGGCTACAACACCAACACGGTTTACGGGTGGTGTCGTCACTACCCCAAACAGCGGGTGTTGGCGGTGAAGGGTAACCCCACGGGGTCCGCCCTGGTGACGGTCCCAACGAAGGTCGACGTTAGCGTCCGCGGCAAGCGCTTGGCGCGCGGCTATCAGGTGTGGCCGGCGGCGGTTAACATCGCGAAGTCGGAACTCTACGGGTGGCTGGGTCAGGAGCAACCGGACGAAAGCGTGGGCGAAGTCGCCTTCCCAGGTTTTTGCCATTTTCCGGAATTTGGGGAAGAATATTTCAAAGAATTGACCGCGGAACAGTTAATTCAGCGAAAAAACAAAAAAGGTTACACCGTCCACGAATGGGTCAAAATCCCAAACCGGGAAAACCACTTTTTGGACTGTCGGATTTATGCGAGGGTCGCGGCGGCGGTTTGTGGTGTCGATCGGTTCGGCGAAGCGGAATGGGACCTGTTGTCCCGCAACCTTTCCAAGCCTGGCGCGCCGCCACCCCCGCCGAAGCCGGCGACCACGACGACCGAACCTACCGCCCCAGCTCGAGGCCGTTCTATGGGGACGCGCCGCGGGTCGGATTGGTACAAACCGAAGAGGTAACAACATGGCGCAACCCTGGACGGACGCCCAAATCATCGCCCTTCGGGCGGCTATCGCGTCGGGCGTAATGACCGTCGAATATGACGGCCACCGGAAGACCTATCAAAGCCTCGACGCCATGCGAAAGGCGCTGGCGGCGATGCTCGCTGAGAACGCCGCGGCGGCGACGTCGTCAAAGGGAAGTTTTCGTCTGGCCACCACGTGCAAGGGCGTCTGACCCATGAACCTTCTGGACCGCGCAATTTCCACCTTCTCCCCGCGGACCGCGCTTCGTCGGGTGCGCGCGCGAACCGCGCTCCAACTCCACCAACTCCACTTGAAGGACTATCTAGCGAAGCACGCGCGCCACTACGAAGCTGCGTCGATCGGGCGCCGGACGCAAAGCTGGCCGCGCAACAACGGCGACGCGAATTCCGTTGTTGGCGCCGGGCTGGACGCCACGCGTCGGATGGCGCGCGACCTGGTGCGGAACAACGCGTGGGCGCGTCGCGGAATCAACATCGCGTCGGACGACATCGTGGGGTGGGGCATCTATCCGCGCGCGGAAGCGGACAAGGCCATGGCGGTTCGCCGCGCCACTCAGGCCTGGGAAAAGTGGGCCATGTCGACCCAGTGCGACTACGACGGCCGCTTGAATTTTTACGGTCTAATGAAGCTGGCGCTTCGATCGGCGTTTGAGGGCGGGGAATGTTTGGTCCGCCGGCGCCGGCAACCTCTCAAGTCGGGAATGGCCATCCCGTTGAAGCTGCAGCTTCTGGAAGCCGACCACATCGACACTTCGCGCGACTACCTCAACAGCCAAACCGGCAACCAGGTCATTCAAGGCATTGAGTACAACGACGACGGCACGCGCGCGGCGTATTGGCTTTACGACCATCACCCCGGCGCGATCGACTACCACGCCAAAGACTCTTTTGTGTCGCATCGAATCCCCGCGTCCGACGTGTCGTCTATTTACGACGTTGAACGCGTTGGCCAGGTGCGCGGGATTACAGCATTTGCGCCGCTTATTTTGCGCCTTCGTGAATTCGACGAATGGGAAGACGCCGACCTGGTCAAAAAGAAAGTGGAAGCCTGTTTCGCGGCGTTCGTGATCGACGCCGAAGGCACGGGGACCGCGCTTGGCACCGCCGACGACGACAAAACCCCGCGCGAAGACGCGATCCAACCCGGCATGATTATGAACATGCCACCAGGTCGCGACGTCAAATTCCCGTCGCCGCCGACGGGAAGCGCCGACGCCGACCCCTTCACCGTCCGCGCGCTTCGCGCCGTCGCCGCCGGGCTGGGCATCACCTACGAGTCGCTAACCGGCGACTTTTCCAAGGTCAATTTTTCCAGTTCGCGCATGGCGCGTCTGACCGCCCAGGGTCGCGTCATTCATTGGCAATGGAATGTGATGATTCCGCAGTTTTGCGACCCCGTCTGGGGGTGGGCGATGGAACAGCTTTATATTGCGGGCGTCATCACTGAGATTCCGGCCGCCGAATGGACGCCGCCGGCGCTCCCGTACATCGACCCCGCCCAGGAAGTCTTGGGGATGCAACGCGAAGTCCGGTCGGGCTTCGCGACGCCGTCGGAAGCGGTCAGGTCGCGCGGCTACGAATGGAAGTCCCACATTGCGCGGCTCAAAGCGGACTTTAAGGACCTGGACGAAGCGGGCTTGAAACTCGACATTGACCCCAGGAACCTTACCCAGGCCGGCCAGGTCCAGGTGGACCCAAAAGACACCGAAGGGGACGACCCGCCGTCCACGAGCGGTAGCGCCTAACCACAACCCCTTGTGGTTTTCGGGGAACGGCGGTAAAGGTTTCGCCGCGATCGGAACACGCCGGGGGGCGCTAAGTGACCAAGAAAGCCGCAACTGTGAACCGCCAACTGGCGCCCTTCATGTTGCGCGCGGCCGTCCAGCCTGAAACCCTGGACGAAAAGGAACGGACCTTCGAAATCCTGGCGTCCACTGGCGAGCGGGTGCTTCGTTACCAGTACGATTTGGGCGGTTACTTCTGGGAAGAATTGTCCATGGCCGGCGGCCACGTCCGCATGGAAAAACTCAACAATTCCGCGCCGTTTCTCGACAATCATTCGCGGTGGTCGCTGTCCGACGTTCTGGGCGCGATCGAACCGAACACCGCCAAGGTGGGTTCGAAGGGCATTACGGCCAAGGTCCGCATGTCGTCGCGGGACGAAGTCGCGCCGGTGTTCCGCGACATCAAAGACAGGATCCTGAACGGCATTTCCGCGGGATATCGGGTCTACAAGTATGAAGAAATGGCGCGGGCCGAAGACGGCCGCCGCGTCATGCGGGCGGTGGACTGGGAACCCTACGAAGTTTCGTTGGTGGTTATCCCCGCCGAAACCGGGTCGGGGATTCGGTCCGACCAGACACAGAAACAGGTCCGCGAAGCGGAAACGAACACCTGTGAATTTTTGGAACTCACGCGCGAAGCTCAGGGAGACGAAGGCGCCATGACGGAAGAGGAAAAGAGGGCCGCGGCTGCAGCGCAAGCGCAAGCGTTGGCACAACAGAACACCGAAGCCAGCCGCGCGGCCGTCGACGCCGCGCGCGCCGAAGGCGTCGCGAGTGAAAAGAAGCGCCAGGACGGTATCCGTTCGGCGTGCGAAGTGGCCAAGGTTCCGGCGGACTTCACGCGCAAACTTCTGGACGACCCGAAAATGACGCTTGACGGCGCCCGGGAAGCGATCTTCGCCGAAATGGCGCGCGCGGACGCGACGGTGAAAACCGACGGCCACCAACGGACCCAGGTCACCATGGAACAGAGCGAAAAGCGTGTCCAAGGCGCCCAGGCCTGGTTGGTTCGTCGCGCGGCGCTGGACGGCGTCTTCGCGAACTCGCGTCACGACGACTACAAGGCGTTGGCAAAAGCCGACCCGGGCGAATTCCGCGGTATGACACTGTTGGACATTGCCCGCATGTTCCTGGAAGACGCCGGCGTCCGCGTCCGCGGCCGTTCGGGAATGGAAATCGCCGGTCTTGCCTTCACGACGCGTTCGGCTTCGCAATCAACGTCGGACTTCGCGACGTTGCTTGAAAACCTTATGAACAAGTCGCTTCGGGCTCAGTACGAATTCACGCCCGACACGTGGTCGCAATGGTGTTCGGTCGGGTCCGTTCCCGACTTCCGGTCGCAACCCCAATACAAGGTCGGCGCCTTCGGCGTTCTGGAAGACCTCACCGAATTGGGCGAAATCCGCCGGAAGCGGATTCAGGATGGCAAAAAAGAAGTCATCCAGGCCGGCACGAAGGCCAACATTATTTCCATTTCGCGTGAAGCCATCATCAACGACGACATGGACGTCTTCACGCAACTCCCGGCGATGCTTGGCCGGTCGGCGAAGCTGACTATTGAAAAGTTCGCCTACGCCCTGTTGGCGTCGGGTTCGGGCGCCGGTCCCACGCTTCTGGAAGACACCAAGGCGGTGTTTCACGTCGACCACGGCAACCTGGTAACCGGCGCCGCGCCGACCGTCGACGTCGTCGACGGGATGCGAATTGCGCTGGGGCGTCAAAAGGACTTGAGCGGAAACGAATTCTTGAACGTCGTTCCGCGCATCATCCTTTGCGCGCTGGAATACGGCGGCAAAATTAAGGTCATCAACGACTCGACCTATGACCCCGATATCGCCGGCAAAATCCAGGTGAACAACAAGGTTCGCGGCGTCGTGTCCAAGGTCATCGACACCCCGCAAATCACGGGGAACGCCTGGTACATGTTCGCCGACCCGGGCGTAACCCCGGTCTTCAAAATCGTGTTTTTGAACGGCGCCCAGGAACCGTTCATGGAGGCCCAACGCGGTTGGGAAGTCGACGGCACAGAATTGAAGTGTCGAATTGACTTCGGCGGCGGCGCCATCGACTTCCGCGGCGCGGTTCGCAACCCCGGGCCGTAATCGGTCACGGCATGAATTGAAGCGGCGCGCCGGCGATCGGCGCGCCATCATCACAAAGGGCTTAGGAGACTTCGAAAATGGCCGGAAACAAGAAACTGGACGGAACACACCTTACCTTCACCGCGCCGACGGGCGGTGTCGTAACGGGCGTCCCTGTTCTGATTGGCGCGCTGGTGGTCATTCCGCTGGTGACCGCCGCGCAAACCGTCCGCTTCGCGTGCGACTACAAGGGCGTCTGGGAATTCCCGAAAGAGACTGGCGCGGCGTGGACCGAAGGCCAGAAAATCTATTGGGACAACGGCAACTTGCGCGCCACCGGCGACGCCGTGGACGGCTTCCTGTTGGGGACCGCTTACAACGCCGCCCAGTCCGCCGACGCCGTCGGCGAAGTCCTTCTGGCGGGCGCGCCGGCGGAAAGCCTGGAAGGCATCCAGGCGGCCATTGCTGACCTGGTGGCCATCACCGGCGGCGAAGCGCCGACGGAAGCGGAACACAACCTGGTTGTGGCCAAGGTCAACGCCATTCTGG
>OFRO01000099.1_pt1 | contig 31588 bp, 56 predicted proteins | sample 1543091 | NCBI WGS metagenome assembly OFRO01 (sample SAMN07774217, study PRJEB24372) | wastewater metagenome | isolation source: Exp Tend NO 10WW | collected 2016-02
CACGCTGAACAGGAGAAAGTGATGACCATGAAAACCTCGGATGCAGGGCTATTCGCGCTCGCGCTGCACGAAGGCATTGTTCCAGGCCCCTATCGAGATAGCGTGGGCGTCTGGACCTATGGCATCGGCCACACCGCCGCCGCTGGTGCCCCTGATCCGGCCAAGATGCCCAAGGGGATGCCCGCCAATCTCGACGCGGCCTTGCGTGATGTTTTCGCCACCTTCCGACGCGACGTGGCCAAGTATGAGGCCGGGGTGAACCGGGCCGTGAAGGTGCCGGTCACGCAAGCCCAATTCGACGCGCTTGTGTCGTTCCACTACAACACCGGCGCTATCGGCAAGGCGTCTCTGGTGAAGCGGCTGAACGCTGGCGACTTGGCCGGGGCCGCTGCCGGGTTCATGGCGTGGAAGAAGCCCGCAGAGATCATCGCTCGGCGCAAGGCAGAGCAAGCCATGTTCGCCAATGGCACCTATCCCACGGGGCAGGTGACGGTCTGGCAGGTGAGCAAGGCCGGAAAGGTGATCTGGAAGCCCGCGCGGCGGCTGAGCAAGGATCAAGTGCTTGCGCTTCTCGACGGGACAGTTGCAGAGCCGCACAAGCCCGCAGCCCCGCCAACCAGCCCCGCACAGATCGCCAAGCCCGCCGCGCAGCCCTCGCCAGCGAAAGAGGCCGGGAAGGCCGCAGCTGGCGGTTTGGCTGGCGGTGGCCTCGCGCTGGCTATCTGGGCGCTCTGGGCCGACGCCGCGCAGGCATGGCGCGACTTCTGGGTCTGGGCCTTTTCGTTCATCAACTGAGGAGCATGGCATGAAACTCGTGAGCAACTGGAAATCGGCGTGGAGATGGATGAGCGTCCAATTCATCGCCTTCGCAGCCCTTTGGGAAAGCATCCCGCTCGAGGCAAAGGCCGTGCTTGAGCCGTCAACCCAAAGCTGGATCACCCTGGGGCTTCTCGTCGCTGCGGGGTTGGGCCGGATGATCGATCAGGGGACTGCGAAATGACCGGCCTCGCGCTGTTCGCGGCGGGCTACATCCTCGGGGCCGTGTCCGTCGTCGTGGTGGCCGCGCTTCTGGTGGAGGGCGAGGAATGAGCCATGAGGTCGCAATGGTCAACGTGAGCCTACGCCTTGCGCTGATGGAAGACGGGCAGAAACTGCCGATCACCAACGCCTTCGATGAGGACGGCGACGACTGCGACCCGGAGGACGCGGTTGCCTGTGTGGCGGGGCCGGATCGTGACGGCATGTGGGTCAGTATCGACCTGAAACAATTTGAGGGGGTGGCTCTGCAATGAATGACGAACAGATCAAGGCGATGGTTTCGCGCTTCCTGCAATGGAGGCTTCCGGCTGACTTCGCGCCCGATGGCGGGATCAGCTTCAAGGCCACGTTCAACGAGCACACGGCGCATCCGATGCGACACGAGCCGGTGGGCACGAACCTGTTCAACGCCGTTCAGGCTGAGGCAATGGTCCGGCACATGTTGGAGGGCGAGGAATGATCGCCTTCATCTGGCGACTGATCCTTGGGGGCCTCTGGAAGCCCCTGCTGGCCGTGCTTGGCGCGGCTGGCCTCTATGTGAAGGGCCGCGCCGACGCCAAGGCGAAGGCTGATTTGCGCGACCTCAATGGCTTCAAGGAAACCACGGAAAGGATTCAAGATGCTGATGCGGCTATGGGTGACGATCCCGCTGTTCTTAGGGACAGCTTGCGTCAACGCGACCCCAACAAGCCTTGACGCCGTTTGCAGCGGGACGCGGGCGGCGCGCACCAGTCATGCGGCGGCCTTGGCTGAGACGCAGGACGAGCGGGTGCTGATGACGGGCGCGCGACTGATAGGCCTCATAGACGCGGGTTGCGCGGGATGATCCGCCTCATCGCCGTCCTACTGACCCTTGCGGCCCCCGCCCAAGCGCAAACCGCCTGCACCGGCCTGCCGGATGCGCTGGCCGCCCTTGCCGCGCGCTACGCCGAAGCCCCGCGCGTGTCTGGCCTCATGGCAAACGGGCAGCTCATGATTATCACGGCCAGCGAGGCGGGCGGCTTCACGGTCCTGATCGTCACCCCGGACGGGCAGGCCTGCATGGCGGCGTCGGGCGAGGGGTTCGGCTTGATCGAGGCGGAAGCGCCGGGGGTGGATGGGTGAGGCTGCGGCTGGTCAAGCGCAGGCCGTGGCGGCATGGCGGCCCATGATCGCATGATAGCCCGGCGGTCATTCCTCGCTCCACCTAGCCGAGATCACCACGCCCTCGCCGCCATGCGTCACGGTCACGCGGTCCAGCGCCCGGCGCGGGTGTTCCGCGATCCAGTCGGCAAGCGCCTCGCGGGCGAGGTCCAGCGTCCGGGCGGTGATGCGGATGGTGCCTGCGTCGGTCATTTGCTCAACCCATCAAACCCTTCGTCCACCTCGACACGCGCATGAACCCTGCCACGACCCGGCGCGTAGATGTTGACGCGCAACTCCTCATCGCCTCGCGTCAGGATCAGGCAGAAGCCCCGTTCGCTCAGTTGCTCCAGATGCACGTCGCAGCCGGTGGCGAATAGTTCGTCGAGGTCGCCATAGACAGGGCGCATCTCTGGCGGGTTCAAGGCGAGGCGGTCGTGGTTGCCGTGGATGGTGTGGTCGGTCATAAGAGCAACCCCTGCCGCGAATCCTCGCGGTCCATCCAGCGGAAGCTGGGGTGAGGAAGACCTCCATCGGTCCCGCGCGGGCAACTCCGGTCCCACACGAACCAGGCGTTGCGCTGCGGCGGGCTGCCTTCGCCGGTGAAATCCAGCTTCCAGCGCATCAGGTAACACCAGCTGAACGGGGTCGCGTCTAGCATCGCGCCCAAGCCGTTCTGGCGGGCGGCGGGCCAGTCCCAGGACAGCAGCAGCGCGAGGTACTCCCATCCCGGCATGGCCAGCGTATGACGCAGCCATGCACCCTTGCCGTCGCGGGCGTTGATCAGATCATAGGGCGGATTCGTGATGATCGCCCGACAGGGGCTTTCCCGGGCGGCGAAAAAGTCCAGCACGGCACTGTCCGGGCACCCGCGGTCGATCAGGTCGCTGGCGATGCAGGGGATCCCAGCGCTGCGGATTTCACGGACCAGCGCACCATCTCCGCAGGCAGGTTCCCAGACGCTGCCACACTCGCGGATGCGGATGCCGTCACAGACCAGCAGGGCGCGGATCGCCTCGGGCTGTCCGGTTGGGTAGAAGTCATCCGCGCGCCGGGGTTCCTGCGGTTTGCGCGAATCCTCAACCGCCATCAGCGCGGGCTGATCGTCGGGCCGCTTCGCCTTCGTGGCGCGAAACAGGGACTTGGCGCTGGCGGTCATGCCGCCACCTGTTCCAGCGCCCAGCCGCCCCACTGGTCGGCCATCTGCTGCCCCATCACCCTCTCCTCCTCGGATCAAGCGGGTTGCCCTTTTCGTCCAGCGGGCCGAAGCGCTCGTGGTAGCGGACGGCGTTGAACTGGGCCTCCTCAGGGCTGATCGGTGGGGTGGACTGCGCTTGCAGGGCGCGGAGTTCGTTGCGCTGGTTGATGACTTTGGCTTCAAGGTCAGCAATTTGCGAATGGTCTCCGTCGCCGCGCTGCACCTTCCCGATCTTGCGAGCTAGACCGGCATTCTCTGCCTCGATCCTCTGGCAGTGCTTCGTCAGATCGGTCAGCGCCTTCGCTTGCCGCTTGATCTTCTCGCCCTCTTCGGCCCGCCAGCGGTTCAGCCGCTCAACACCCGCCCGCAGCTCTTGCACCAGCGCGAAGCCGTCGATGGGGGCGAGGGCGCGAAGGCACTTGCCCTGTTGGACGAGGTCGTATCCGTTCCCAACAAGGTTATGCTCTTGCATCCATGTGCCTTGTCTTTCGACAAATTCCGCGCACCGTTCCACCACCATCGCCTGCGCCGCCTGTGCGTCGGCAAGTTGGGCGTGAAGGGCGATGACGGTGCGGGCGAGATCGGGGGCGGCGGCGATAAGGTTCGACGTGGCAATGTCGCGCGCGTCATCCAGCCCGCTCGAGTGCGCCATGAAGCAGACACGGTTTTCTGCCGATGACCAGATGATGCGGTTCCAAGGATCGCCGTCCGCTTCCCACGGCCCAGGCGTTGCCCCGTCCAGCAGCTTCGTCGCCTCGTCAGCAGTGATCAGGTCGGTCATACGAACCTCCTTGCGAGGTGGTTTCTGGCGGGGGTCATTGATGGGTCGCCTTCCGATACCAGCGCTTGTCGTGCCACTGACGAGCCGCCATGCCGCCAGCAACCGCGGCTTCGACACCTTCTTGCGTGAGGTAGTTCCAGCCGTTCCATCTGTCGGCTAGGCCAGCATCAACCATCCGGTCCCGTTCGTCCTTCGACACAAGGTTGCCGTCCCAAGTCGGGCCTTGCACGAAAAGCTGCATCAGGGTTTCACTGGTGTAGAGGTCGCGGGTCATTTGTGGTCTCCGAAAAGCAGATGGAAAGGGAACAGCGCCAAAGCCCAAAGGACGATGGCGGCGAGAACATCGCCGGGGCTCATCCCCGCCCCCAGACTTCCCACGCCGCGATGGCGATCACGTTGACGCCCAGCCACAGGGCGGTGAGCAGGAGAGGGGCGGTGGAGGGGTCGGGGATCATGCTTCGCCTCCGAAAAGATCGGAAACCGCCAGCGATGATCTGGAGCGCTCCGCCACCCAGGCCCGCCGCATCGGTGCGTCATAGGCATTGTGGCACCGCTGGCACCACGCGCGCAGGTTCGATGGGTCACAGTTCTCGGGCGTGTGATCGAGGTGCGCGACGGTCAGAACGACCTTCACTTCCCGCCCATAAGCAACACTGTCCTCATCTGTGTCGGGCACCAGCAAGCCGGTCTCGGCACATACTCCATCCATGTAGCAACTGTCGGTCGCAAGTCGCCAAACGTGCTGCCCGTCTTCAGTCTTGCCGCGCCGGATCGAGCGACCGTTCGGCGCTTTGCACTTCTGGCAGCACTGTCCGGCGGCTTCGCGGATTGCCGCGCTGATCTTCGACCAGTCCTTGGGGTAGCGGTCCTTGTTCTCTGGCCGGATCGGCATCGGTTCATCCTCGTGGTTATCGCCCCGGCCCTGCGACAGGCCGGGGACGGGGGTTAGGGGGTGGGCTACTTGGCGGCAGCGAGGTGCGCGGCGATAGCGGCGGCGACTTGCTTCTGAACAGCGGCCTTGGCCTCGGCGTTCACGGCCTTGACCGAGGTCTCCACGGCTTTGGCGATCTCCGAAACGGCCACCTTCTTGACGAGCCACTCAAGACGCGGAATGGCGTTGTTGTAGCTGTCTTTCTTCTTGGCCTTGCCGTCGTGTGGATCGACGGTTTCCACCATCGCCGCGTCGGCTGCATCCGCGATCATGTCCGCGAGACTGCGCTCGACAGCGCCGACAATAGGCTCGCCATAGCGCGTGAGGGGCGGGATCGGCTTCGTCAGAAACGCCTCAACGCGGGCTTGAACAACTGCGGTCACAGACTCGGAGATCAACCCCTGAACGTGCTCGCGAAGTTTCATCCCGTGGTCGCTGATGAAGTGATCAGCAATGCGCCTCACCACCATATCATCCAGCCCATCCCACGATGCGAAGGCTTCGCCCTCGATCTTAAGAGTCAGCGCCACTTCCTGGTTCAAATGGGTCATCTCAGCACACCGGCCCGCCGTCGCCATCACCGTTGCACGTCGGCTCCGGCGCGATGGGCGAGTCATCCCCGCCCCCGCAGGCGATGGCGCACAGCACGATGGCGCCGACGATCACGGGCACCACCCACTTGCCTCCGTCACCCTGGGGGCGAACATCGGCGATGGGCGGTTCTTCGGTGACAATCACCGGACCTCCGGCATGGAGCGGGGTGGCGAGGAGGGCGGTGAGGAGGGTGGTGCGGATGTTCATGTCAGTCTCCTTGGGTTGAGGGTTGGTCGTCGTGTTCAACTGGACGCATGTCGGCTGGGATGTCCCCGCGACTGTCGAAAGCGTTAATGTATTCCAACGGCTTGGCGCTTCGCGAATACTCCGCCCTGTATTCGACAAGGCGAGTCTCCCAGCACAGGCATCCGCCGGGTCGGGACGCCTCAAGATGTGCAAGAAACCACCAGCGCATGGCCTCGGCCTGTTCGTAGGACATCAAATTCAGATCGCCGAACACATTTGCCACCGATGCGAAACGGCTGGTGGGGACTCCGAAATCGGCCCGGTCAAATCGGACCTCCTGCCAGCGCAGATCGAAAACCTGTTCGCCAACGGCTTCGGCGTAATGCTGATTGAAGCGCGCCTCGACCTTGTAGCCGTAGCACGACGACGAACCGCTCTGTCCGTGCTTGCCTTCTTCAACAGACGCGCGGTTTTTCTTTATCGCCACTGACATCGGGGTCATTCCTCTCGGGTTACGGTTTCAGGTGAAGATCAGCGCCGCCGCGAAGCCCGCGACGAAGCCGATGGCGATGCCCGCCAGCAGGCCCGACAGGGCCGCGATCTGGGCGCGGTGGGCGTCGTCGGAGGGGGTCATGGCAGTGGCTCCATCGTCAGATCGAGCGTGTCCAACCCGCGCACGAATGCGACCGGAGCGCGCTCCTCAATGGCGTGAAGGCCGTAGGACGTGACGCCAACCGGGTTGCCGTCCTTGTCGATCACCAGCAGAAGTGCGCCCTGCTTTTCGGTGATGGCGATCAAGACCATCGCGTGGCCAGCCTTCCGGCCATACCCGCCGTTGCAACTGTAGACGTTGCCGACCACGGGCTGCGAGAACGTCGGCAGCTCGGTGACGTTGATCTTCATCCGCCCACCCCCATCGCCACAGCCACCACGCCCCACCAGAAGCCGATGAACGCCACGGCACCGGCCAGCACGTCCTGCCAGCGGTGTTGCGGCTGGAAAGCCTCCCGCGCCTTGGCATGGGCTTGCTCACGCTCGCGCTTGTTCAGGGCGAAGATCATGGCATCGGCTTGGCAGTAGTCCGTGGCATCGCCCCAGCGGCTTTGCAGCGTGGCGCAGAAATCCCGCAACTCGTCGTCGGAATACAGGTCAGGGCTGCGAAGCGCGGCGCGGGCATTCTGGACCTGCTGGCCCCACCAGATGGCCTGATCGGCAAGGCGGGCTGCATCATCCAGACGCTCGGCATCCAGGTAGGGGAAAAGGTGGTGAACGGTGGTGGTCATTTCGTTTCTCCACGGGCTTTCGCGAGGGCGGCGTTGATGCCCTGCATGTCAAAGCGCCCATCGACGGACAGCCATAGCTGCGCCATTTCCAGCGCCGCATACATGTCAGGCGCGGCGGCGATCAGGTGGGCGTTGGCCTCCTGCCACGCAGGACCCTTCCACGGGCGCACGTCAAAGAGCGTGTCGGTTAGCGTCCCCACGAAGGTATCGCAGTCCCACTCGTCATCCAATGTGAATACGCACCAAGGCCCCGGCGTCCATTTCGGTTGATCGGTCATTCCACCCCCTCCAAATCTTCGATGAAATCCCGTCCGAGCAGCGCCCACGCCTGATCCCGGTCGAGGATTTCCGGCATGGCGTAGGGGTCATCAACGTCGCAGAGCGCCACGCCGATCACCTCTTTGGCGACCAGCCGATAGCCGTAGTCCTCGCCCAGATCGTCTTGTTCATGGCGCAGGAACACGGTTATGTCCCTGTGGTCGTCCCCGCTGATCACGTCGGACACGGTGTCCATGATCGTGGTGCTATCGGCGCGGTTGTTCAGGGCACCGAAGGTCATCTCGGGAAAGCGGTGGTGCTGCATGGCGTGTTCTCCCTATGGGGTGATGGTCAGGCGGCAGCGCGGAGGGCGAGAATGATTGCGACGGTCTCGCGGGCGGATTTCCCGGCGCAGAAGGCGTCAAACGCTTTCTCGTCCTCGAAGGACCCCGCGACTATCGGGGCCGGGAGGGCCGCGTTCACCTTGGCGATCCACTTTTCTGCTGCGGTCATCTTCGTGTCTCCCTGTGAGGTGATGGTCAGGCGGCGGTGAGGGTGGCTTCACTTGCCGCCAGCATCTGCCGAAGTTGTTTTTCTTGGGCGTCCCATGCGGCGTCCCATCCGGCGGCCCATGCGGCGTCCCGTGCGGCGGCCCATGCGGCGTCCCGTGCGGCGACCCATGCGGCTTCCCGTGCGGCTTTCCGTGCGGCGTCATCCGCTTCGTCATTCCGCAGCATCGCGATCTGATCGCGGACGCGGGCATCGTCGGGCCGCTCCGCCTCGAACAGGTGCAGCACCTGCTCCGCGCACCACGCCTGGAAATGCCTGGCTAGCCGATCATCCGGCATGGCGTAGGACAGCACCCAAAGCGCATCATCCAGCCCGTTGCTGTCCAGAACCGTCAGCAGGGCAAGCGGCTCGTCATCGGCGGAAGTCTTTCCCAGCGTTCCGAGCAGCTTGCGCCAGCCCTCTTCGCAGGGCGATGCTGCGCGGATGGCTGCAAGGGTGGTGGTGCTGGCGTAAGGCATCGTCGTCTCTCCCGTTTCGATATGACCACATTACACGACCGGGCGGGGCTGTCAAGCACGCTGTTACATGTAATTTGCATTGACACACATTTTTCTGCCGTGTATCGTCTGCTCATGGATATTATCGCGCACATCAGAGACAGCGGGAAAACGGTCGTCCAGGTATGCCGGGAAGCTGGCGTCACACGGCAGACCTTCTATTCCGCCATCAAGCCGGGGTCCAACCCCAAGCGGGAAACACTCAAGGCCATCGCGTCCGCAACAGGGCTGGCGATGGACCAGATCGGGGAGAAGCAATGAGTGACTGGCAACCGATTGAGACAGCGCCGAAGTGCGACGGTGTAGCGCATATCCGTGGCGTTTGGGTCCACAGCGCCACCACTCGGAAACGCATGTATTTTGATGTTTGCCCTGGCTACCTGGAATCTGGCGACTTCATCGCAATGGACGGCGAAGATTACGGATGGCGGCCCGAGGATTATAGCCACTGGATGCATTTGCCGGAGCCGCCGAAATGACTGACATCACCTTCGCGACGATCCTGATCTTCGTCACGGTCTTCCTGGCCGTGCTTTGCGCCCTTGCCTTCTGGGCCATCGTGATCGACCGCAACCGAGGTCTATTCGGCGATGCGCTGCCGCGCCATACTGATGAGGAGAGATTTCTGTGACCGAGCAACCCGGACGCAATCAAAACACTGTGGAGGACTGCATGAGCGAACAACTCAAGCCGTGCCCGTTCTGCGGGGCAGACGCACACTTCAGCCATCGCGAGGCATATTCGGTCGATAGCTCATTCGACTACGTGGGCTGCACCGAATGCGAAGCCATGATGCCCGGAGAAGTGCGGTCATGGAACAGCATGACGCGCGAATGGATGGACCACACGGCTGAGATGACCGCCGCATGGAACCGCCGCGCCGAGGCCCAGCCATGACCCATTCCGACACCGATCCGGCGGTCAATCCGGAGCCTCGCCTCCCTGCCAACTCCCCCGGCTTAACGGCTGGGGGTTTTTCCGACAAGCTTCGCGTCCTTGACCTGTTCAGCGGCATCGGCGGCTTCAGCCTTGGCCTAGAACGCACGGGCGGATTTGAGACCGTGGCCTTCTGCGAAATCGAACCATTCCCCCGCCGCGTGTTGGCGAAGCATTGGCCGGAGGTGCCCTGTTATGACGATGTTAGAACCCTCACAGCCGACGTTCTTCGACGGGATGGAATTGCCGTTGATGTCATCACGGGCGGCTTCCCGTGCCAGGACATCAGTCTGGCAGGAAAACAAGCCGGAGTTGGCGAGGGAACCAGAAGCGGGCTTTTCTCCGAAGTCATCCGACTTGCTGGCGACATTCGACCCGGCGTCATCATCCTGGAGAACGTCGCAAACCTGCTTAGTGGCCCTTCTGAACAACGCGGCGGATGGTTTGGGCGAGTTCTCGGAGCCTTGGCCGCGGTCGGGTATGATGCGGTCTGGGACTGCCTACCGGCGGGAAACCTTGGCGCGCCCCACGAGCGAGATCGTGTCTGGATTGTGGCCTACCCCAGCGGCACGGGACTGGAAAGATTGCGGAGCGCCTTCGGAGACGCTGCGGAAATCTCCGACGCTGGGTGCCATCTTGCTAGCGCCAACGCCGCGCAAATCCAGAGGCTACACGGCATACAGCACGGTTGGATACGCGCCGTCACTGACGGAATGGATCAGCGGCCAGCGTGGGGCGGTCAACAATGGCCACAAGCCGAACCCCTCCTTTGTCGAGTGGATGATGGGATTCCCGATAGGGTGGGGCGAACTGCCGCCTGCGGAAACGCCGTCGTCCCCCAGATCCCCGAATTGATTGGCCGCGCCATCCTACAAGCGAGGCAAGCCCAATGACCCCCGCTGAAGCCATCCGCCGCTGCACCACGGTCGCGGAGTGCCACGCGCTGCGGGCCAGCCTGGGCGAGATGGATAGCGCAACATACATGGCGCTGTTGATGCGGATTGAGGCGTTGAGGAAGTTGGAGGCTACTGGTTCAGATGCTCAAGTATTTGCCGCGAAGCATCCTTAGCCCCGCGTCCGACTACCACCTTGTGACCGATGCCTTCTAGATAACAGATCATATTGGATTGCTCGCGGGATAGCCTTCCGCCGTCTGCCCGCTTCATTTCGACCCACAGATTCCACGCGGGAATGTGAAGGTCAGGAACGCCAGGAACAACTCCTTCTGCCTTCAATCGCTTGGCCGCGCTTATGGCGCGGTGTTCCCCGTTGGGGACGGCATAGATCAGAACGCCGGGGAACTTCGACCGGAACCATGCGACCAGCCCGGCCTGTTCGTTGTGCTCAGAAGGGGATGGATTCTTCGTCATAGAATTGAGCCTCTTTCTTTTCGGAAGGGCGATAGTCCAACTGGACAATGTCATGGAATTTGCCGTTGGGCTTGATCTTGATCCGGCTAGGCCAGTTCCACATTGTGCATTCCCCAAGCGCGGCAACCGTGGTCATGCCTGTTGCGCCCAAGACCTTCATGCGGGCATGGTAGCGGCTGGCGGCATACCCGCCATGGTCTGGGCAAAGCCATTCGCTGATCGATACCATGCCGCAGTGGTAGGTCACGCGGATGCTGTCCGGCTTGCCTTCTTTTTTCCAAAGCTGATAGGCCACACTGTCAACCTCGACCCATTCCGACTGCACCTGACTGGACAGGATAGCTCCCTCGTAGGACCGAGTTGCATGGTTGAATTCCGGGGCCGGAAACTCGAAGTCACACTCGATGCAGTTTCGCACCGCCGCGTGGTTGATCGTTTGGCACCTCGGGCAGGTCTTGGTCGGGGCAACCCCTCCGGCCTCCTTTGGCCCTTTCTTGGGCTTCACCTGATCAATGAAGCCGTGCCGCGTGACGTTCTGCCCATAGTCCAAGATCAGGCAGTCAGTCTTGCCGGGGGCAATGCGCGTCCCGCGCCCCACCATCTGCACATATAGCCCCGTGCTGGCCGTGGCGCGAACAAGGGCCACTAGGTCAACGCCAGGGGCATCGAAGCCCGTAGTCAGGACATTCACATTGATCAGGCAACGCAGCGAACCGCGCTTGAAGGCATCAACCCGCGCGTCCCTATCCTTCATCCCGTCCGCGCCCGTCACTACGGCGCAGCCGATGCCGTGGTTGCGAAACTCGGCCTCCAGCATCTCGGCATGGTTGACGCCCGACCCGAAGATCAGCCATGACTTCCGATCCTTGCCAAGTGAAACAATCTCGGCCACCGTGGCCTTGACCAGTTCAGGATCACTAGCGGCGGTTGCAAGTTCGCTTTCGATGAATTCCCCGCCGCGCATGTGAACGTTGCTTAGGTCGATCTGCTTGACGCCGCCCTTGCTGATCACTGTGGACAGGTAGCCCTGCTCCATCAGCATCGCTATGGGAATGTCATGGGCGATGCCGTCAAAGATTGCGCCTTCGCCTTCGTGGAGCACCCCGCTGTCCAGCCGGTAGGGCGTGGCTGTCAGGCCAACAATCTTGACCGCGCTGTTGCAGACCCGAAGGTCTGACATGAATTGCCCATACCGGGTTTCCGCGTTCTTGGGCAGCATGTGGGCTTCGTCTATCAGCACCAGATCAGGGGCCGGAACAATGTCATAGGCCCGCCGCCACACGCTCTGGATGCCCGCGAAGGTGATGGGCTTGTCCAGCCGCTTCTGCCCGATGCTGGCGCTGTAGAAGCCTATATCCGCTTCGGGATAAAGCGACAGCAACCCCTTCGCCCCTTGGGTCAGCAGTTCCTTGACGTGGGTTACGATCAAGACCCGAGTGCCGGGGAATGACATGGCGTCCCGCACGATCTGGGCAATGATGGCGGTCTTGCCCGATCCGGTCGGGGCCACGATCAAAGGGTTCTCGCCCTTGCCATTCGCCCAATAGTCGTAAAGGGCGTCTACCGCCTCTTTCTGGTAGTCGCGAAGTTCAAACGCCACGGGCTTTCAACTCCTTGCTGGTGCCAGGATGATTGCGGATCACTTCGCCGTGCTCCGTGGTGTATTCAATCCAGTCGTCTCCCGCGTCCGAAACTTCCCACGGCATGATGTGGTTGTTCCAGATATGGTCATCGCAGCCAAGTTGCCCCGGCGCTGTTTCGCCGTGCCGGGCGCAGGACCAAGTCCCGTCCTGTTCCGCCGTCGAATGGGCGCAAGTCCGGCAATTCACGTCCGGCAACTGCCCCCGATGACAGACATTCACAAAGCTGCAAAACTTGCAGCCCCAAAAGCTTTCGTCCGACCCGATCTTGCCCGGCGGCGTGTCGGAAAAGATGATGGATTCAGCCCGTGCCATAGCCTTCAGCGCCACGGCCTCGTCATACTTGATCCGCTCGCCATAGATTTCATCGGTGTTCTTGTTCACCGCCATGAACAGCGCCCGCTTCAGCCCGGAAAGGTGCATCCCGACTTGGACCTGCACCCAATAGACAGGCTGGGTCAGTTCGACCCCCCGCGCCGAACATGCCTTGAAGTTCTTGTCGTTCATGGTCTTGAATTCAAGGACATGCGGCTGTGCGCTTTCCCGCAGCCCCTCAATCACACCGTCCAGGCTGATCCCGAAGTGACCGCCGTGGGCGGTGAAGTGGACTTGCCGCCCCGTATCGGGGTCACGATCCCAGACAGTGCAACCCACGTCCCGAAGGTTCTTGATCAGGCGTGTTTCTTCAAGGTCGCCCGTCTCGAACAGGCGACAGATGCGCCCTTCAATCGGTTCGGCCCAGGCCCAACGGAACGAATACCAGATCGCCCGGTCGCAATCCTTGCCGATCTGGCTGCCGCCCAAGTGGAGGCGATTGCCGTTCTTTCTCGTCTTTTCATAGTGATCAAAGATCGCAGTTACCGTCGGTAACTTCGCGTATTTATCGAGGTCCATTGCGCTTCCTACTCCACTCAGTGATCCGGCCCCTCAGGGCCGGACTTCTGAAGGGACTACTTGCCGCGCTTCCAAGGGGGCGTCGACCCGCCCGCCTTGGTCTCGGTCTTGGCTGCGCCACCGGACACGGCCTCGTAACCTTCGATCTCGTTCGAAGCGCCGTACTCGCCTTGTGCGGCCTTGACCTTGACCTTCACCATCAGCGGCTTGTCGTGCAATTCGTCGCTGTTGCGCGGGGTCATGACGCCCACGGCCCGGCAGATCGCGGACAGGGTGCGCTGGGCAATCTCGACCGCCGTGACGTTCGGGTTGTTCAGGTTCAACCGCTCGGTCAGCGACTTGCCCTGATGCTCGCCTTCGATGATTTCGGCGTTCATCTGCAAATAGCTGCCGGTCTGCGCCTTTGTCGGCTTTTCTTCCGACTTGGTGAATACGCACTTATACCACCCCGCAGGCAGCACTTCGCGGGGGGCATTGGGTTCGACTGTGTTGGCATCAAAGCCACCGAGGTCCATCATGTTTCTTTCTCCTTACTTCGCTACGAATTCATTGAAGGGGTTGCCGCCGTCAAAGGTGAAGGCGATGGGTTGGGTCACGCCGAAGCGGTTCTTCGTCACGCTGGACGCCTGGGGATAGCAGATGATTTCCCGCTCCCCCGTGCTGATCGCGCGCTTCTTGTCGCCGTCGCCCCGCGTGAAGGTCTTGAGGCGGATAAACGCCACAAGGTCCACATTGTCGGTGTAGTGCGGGATCGACTTCTTGTGCATCCGAACCGTATAGCGCCCAAAGGCATCCATATCCGGCAGGTCCAGCGTTTCGGTGTCGGCATGGCCGATGAACACCACGTTCATACCTTGCTCATAGGCCAGCGCCCCCATCCATTCCCGGACTTGGCGATGCCGTTCGGCGGCGGTGTTATAGCCCGCGCCGTAGCCCCCACCGGCCTGATTGATGGACTTGGCCTTGGGGTCTGCCGCCACGATTTCCGCCTCGATCAGCGTGGCAAGCTGGGTTATGCTGTCCAGAACGACCGTCTTGTAATCGTGCTCTTGCGTGGCAAGGGCTTCGATTGCGTCCAGCACGTCCTGATAAGTCTGCGCCACCGGGAACAGACTGACATCCTCATTCCCGACAAGGCTGGCCGTGCCGTCTTCCGTCCTGATGAAGACCGGTTTCGGGAACATCGCGGCCAGCGTGGTCTTGCCCATGCCGCCTTCCCCGAACAGGGTGCAGATGATGGGCCGGTCAGCTTTGGGGCGGGACAGGGCTGAGAGGTTGATTGCCATCACACCACCTCGACCTTCACGGCAACCTTGCCGGGCTTCGTGGTGAACGCGCTGGCGATCTTGTTCCAGATCGCAGGCTTGTTCTCTTGCAGCCACTTCATACCCGTCGCATCGGCCTCGATCTTGGTCTTGACCGGGGCAAGATCGGCGGGAACCTTGTGGGCAACTGTGGCCCATGCAGCCTCGTCAACCTTGCGGGTGACAGGCTGGGTAAGGATCACCTTGAAGCCTTCCAGCTTGTGAGTGATCGACCCTTCGTCGCGGACTTCAAGCGCCGCGCAAATCTGCGCTTCGATCTTCAGCCGCAATTCGTTTGCTTGGGTTTCGGCGCGCTTGGCATCAAGCCAGCCCTGCGCCAGGGCTTCGACATTGTCCCCCATGGGGCACTCCTTTTCATCTCATCCAACACGCTTGACCATAAGGATGCAAATCGGTAGGGTCAAGAAAAATCTTTACCCCATGAAAGGGAAAATAGACATGGACCTTCTACCCCTTGCCACAATCCGGGACTTGCTGAAGGATCGGCGGCTGACTGTCGTGGCCGAAAGGTCGGGCTTGACCCATCCCACGGTCAAGCGAATCGCCGATGGTGACGAGGCCATCAGCGTCACCACTTGGCGCAAGCTGTCCGACTACCTCAAGGGGGCGACACAGGAATGACCCCGGCAGATTGGGGCGAGGCTTATTGTGCCCGCTTGGGTTGGTATCTTGTTGCCATCCCCGCCGGAACCAAGGGGCCGACGCAGTTTGGCTGGCAGAAGCCCGAGCGGGCGCTGTCCGATCCGGGGCAAGCGCGGGATTACTTCGAGGCTAACCCGTCGCATAACATGGGCCTCTTGCACGGCCCGTCGCGCACCTGTGCAATCGATATTGATCATGTGGAAAACACCCGCCTGATCTTTGAAGACTTCGGGATCGACTTTGACGCGCTGATGGCCTCGGCCCCGCGCATTGTCGGGCGTCCCGACCGGGGCAAGCTTCTGTTTGCCGCGCCCGAGGGGCTTATCACCCACAAGATAAGCTGGCCAACAGAAGCCGACCCACGCAAGACGGAAGTTGTCTTTGAGTTGCGCGCCGGATCGGTCCAGGATGTGCTGCCGCCATCTGTCCACCCCGACACCGGGCGACCCTACACATGGGCGGGTCAGGATGTGTTTGACGGGTTGCCGCCTTTGCCTGCCCCGATCCTGACATTGTGGCAGGAATGGGACCGGTTTCGCCCGCAGATGCAAGACATCTGTCCGTGGAAGGCCAAGCGAGAATTCACCCCTCCGCCCAAGCCCCGCCGCGCCACGGAAAGCGCCAGTGTGATCGACGCCTTCAATGATGCCCACGACATGCACGAATTGCTGGTGCGCTTCGGTTACAAGCCCACGGCCCGCAATCGGTATCTCAGCCCGAACAGTTCAAGCGGCTTGGCTGGGGTTGTCCTGTTCGAGGGCGGCAAGGCATACAGCCACCACGCCAGCGATCCATTCGACAGCGCCCACACCTTCGACGCCTTCGATCTGTGGTGCCAATATGAGCATATGGGGGACGTGACCAAGGCTGTCCGTGATGCAGCGGGGTTTCTTGATGTGTCATCCGAGCCGCAGCATGAATATGACCCGGAAGCCATTGCCCACGGGGCCAAGGTCGCGGCCTCGATCCTGCCCAGCCGCAAGGTGAAGACGCCGGACGCGCCCTTGTCCAATATCCCTGAGCACTTGCTGTCCATCCCCGGACGGCTTCAGGACGCGGTCAACTTCTACAACACCACGGCCCCGAAGGAACAGCCGCAGTTCGCGGTGCAGACAGCCCTTGCCTTTGCTTCTGTCGTCATGGGTCGGCGCTGGCGCACGGATCAGGACAATTATTCCGGTCTCTACTTCGTGAACGTCGGCAAATCAGCAACCGGCAAGGAACATGCCAAGTTTGCCCTTGAGAAGATGCTGGAATCGTCCGGCCTTGATCACCTGATCGGCCCGAGCGGTTACACCAGCGCCAGCGGGGTCTTCAGCGCCTTGGTGCAACAGCCCTGCCATGTGGCTGTCGTGGACGAATTGGGCCGGGTCCTGCAATCGGCGCAGGCCACCGGCAACCAGCACAAGGTCGATGCCCAGACGATCCTGATGGAAGTCTTCGGGCGGCAGTCGTCTACCCTTCGCCCGCAGGGGTTTTCCAAGATGGGCATGACAGCCAAGCAGGCGAGCGAGTTCGACAAGGTCGTGCGACGGCCCAGCCTGACCTTCATGGCGATGACAACCCCATCGACACTCTATGACAACCTGTCCAGCCGCTATGTGACGGACGGATTTCTGGGGCGGTTTCTGATCGTGGAAAGCCTGATCGGGCGGCAGGTGGGCAGGCCGGTCAAGTTGATCGACCCCAGCGCGCAGCTATCCGATTGGGCCAAGTCATGCGCCAGCGCCCGCGACGGGACCATGCCGGGGGATACATACGACGTTCCACCGCCGCCCGTGACGATACCCTTCGCGCCCGAGTGCATTCCCATGCTGATCGACTGCGACAAGGCAATGCTGAAGCACATGGACGAATACGAACGCTGGGGCATGGAAGCCATGTTTGGCCGGACAAAGGAAATTGCCCAGCGCCTTGCCCTGATTGTGGCCCGGTCCCGTGAGGAGGAAGCCATCAGCACATCATCCCTTCAATGGGGCATGGACTACGCCACATTCTACACCATGCGCACAGTGGCGGCCTTGAGGCGCACCATGGCGGACGGCCCCTTTGAAGCCGCCTGCAAGGCTGTCTTTGCCAAGATCGAGGCGGCGGGCCTCAAAGGGGTGACGGTGCGTGATTTGTCGGAAGGGGTCCGGTCCTTCGCAAACCTCGATCCGCGCAAGCGCAAGGACGTGCTGGACGTGCTGGTAGAGGATCGGGGCATCCAGTGTCGCAACACGTCCGAAGGGCAGCGCGGAAGGCCCAGGTTCGCGTGGTTCGCGCCTGAATAGGTATTTTTGATCCGCATAAATAATTAAATCAGGCGGGCTTTTTGTCCGCCTTTTCAATGGCTTGTGATTAACGGAATTTATTTATGCGGAAACTGGGCAGATATGCCAAGAGACACCCAGAAGGGGGAGTCTCCAAGAGAAGAAAGAGAAGGGGTGGGGAAAGAAATGGTATATATATAAGAGAGGGGGATTTTCTTATATATATACTATACAGAACAGCACGTTAGCGGCTACCGATTTTTGCGGAAGATGGTGTCCGCGAAATTAGGCGGTATTGGCGTAAAGATTTTTCTTGACCGGCATCCCCACCCCATGCCAATATCACCAAGCGCGGCAGGGCGGCAGCCCGTGGATTCCTCCCTCCACAGCCGCGCGCCTTTCACCAGGGAGACGGGAGGAACCATATGGCAATCTTGAGGGAAGAGCGCATCGGCGGCCAGCGGCTGATCCTGGGCGACAGTTTGCAGGTCATGCCGACGCTGGGGCGGTTCGATGCCGTGGTGACGGACCCGCCGTATGGGGTGAACCTGACAGCGAAGGTGACGAAGCACAGCAAGATAACGGCATCGCACAACTACACGGATACGCCAGAACACGTCTTGCCGATGGTGACTGAAGCAATCCGCTTGGCCATGACGCTTGCCCCGTGCGTTCTGGTAACGCCGGGAAACCGGCTTTTGCAGGACTACCCTAAGGCAACATCCATTGGGACGATCTTCGCTGCCAATGGCGCTGGACGGGACAGTTGGGGCTTCACGGGAAACAACCCGATCCTGTATTTCGGCGCTTGCCCGTATCTGCGCAAGGGGATGGGCAGCAGGCCAAACAGTTTTTATTCCGCACACCCCGGAATGCACGTGACGGGCGAAAACAATACAGACCATCCATGCCCAAAGCCGATTGCTTGGATGGAATGGTTGGTAAAACGTGCGTCCCCGTTTGAAGGCGAAACCATCCTTGATCCCTTCATGGGCAGCGGAACCACCCTAGTCGCCTGCCAGCGCATGGGCCGCCACGGCACGGGGATCGAACTGGACCCGGATTACTTCGACATCGCCTGCCGCCGTGTGGACGAAGCCGCCCGCCAGCCTGACCTGCTCATCCCCGAAACCCGCCCGCAACCAGTGCAGGAGCAACTGATTTGATCGAATACCACACCGTTTGCATCCGCGCCGTGATGCCCCAAAAGGTTCCCGAGACCTACCGCGAAAAGCTGATCGCAAGGTTCGGTCGGGTTCCCAGCATGGCGGAACTTGCCAAACTGGAATCCGCAACCCACCGCATGAGCCTGGATGTCTACCAACCGCAGACTGCGCTGGACAAAAGCCTTGATGCCCGCCGCGAGCGCACCAAGGAAACCATCGGCCAGCTTGTCGCCGCTCTGACCAGCCCCATGACCAACCAAGACCTTGCCACGGCCACCGGAATCCCCTTGTCTACCGTTGCCCACCTGATGCTGCGGGCACTGGACGAAGGCACGGTCAAGCGGGAAAGGATTCAGCGCGTCTACATCTGGGAACGGGTGGATAGCCCCGATAAGCCGCCCTCACTGCCGCCGATTCGGGGCGTCGTCTATGCGACCATTGCAGCAGCTGCAAAAGCGTTGGACGTAGACGCAGCCACCGTCCGAAGGGCTTTCAAGCGCGGAACGCAGGATAACATCGGGCTTGGGCGACAGCCAGGCTTCAAGGGAACGCCGAGGTGGGCGAAGACACCCTGACCTGCGGGACAAGCAGGCGGTCATGCGGATGGAGCCGGGCTGGCATAGCCCAATCGCCGCAACGCCGGGCAAGCCGTTAGCTTCGGCGGTGAGGCCCGGCAACTTGAAACAAAACCTGACTTGGGATATATCTTCCGATCATGGCCAACCCGAACCCCAGTCCTGAAACGCGCTTCACGTCCAGCGGGAATCCGGCTGGTAAGACCGCCAAGCAGCGCCAAGATGAAGTCAAGGCGTCCGAGATTGCGGCCAGCCTTCGCCTGCGGGCACTTATCCGAATGCAGGAAAGGCTTGACAATGGGGAAATTGAGGCGGACGAAATTGTGAACAGCGACGCCCTGCGGCTGTTCAAAGACTCCGAAGACCGAGCCCACGGAACGCCGCGTCAGTCGGTTGAGCATTCCGGCCAAGGCGAGAACGGCGAGATCATCTTCAAGACCGTCTATCACACCAAGGATGGTTGAATACGTCTACAACGTCCGCTGGTATCAGCAGGCTTTCCACCGCGCCTTGGTCGAACGCACCCACGACCGCCTGATTGCGATATGGCACCGCCGCGCGGGCAAGGACGATGTTCTGCTTGACGCCATGCGGACGCTGGCACTCAAGGACCCTGGCACCTACTGGCACTGCTTCCCCGAACAGAAGCAAGCGCGCAAGGCGATCTGGAACGGCGTGAACGGCAACACCGGAAAGCGCCGCATCTTCGAGGCATTCCCGCAGGCCATCATCAAGCGGATGCAGGACGATGACATGTTCATCGAGCTGAAGAACGGGGCCACGTTCCAGCTGATCGGCTCAGACCGCTACGACAGCACCGTGGGGTCAGGCCCAAAGGGCATCGGCTATTCGGAATGGGCGCTGTCCAACCCTGCAGCCTGGGCCTATCACCAGCCGATGATCCGCGAGACGAAAGGCTTCGCCGCGTTTATCACCACGCCACGCGGTCGCAACCACGCCAAGACGATGTTTGACAACGCGACCGGGCCAAACTGGTTTCGTGAACTTCTGAGCGTGGAGGACACGGGCGCGCTATCAGCTGAAGACCGGGCCGAGGCGCTGGCGGAATATGTGGGCCTGTATGGCGAGGACATGGGATACTCGCTCTACAACCAGGAATACCTCTGCGACTTCAACGCGGCCATCCTTGGCGCGTTCTACGCCCGAGAAATGCTGGCCATCCGCAATGAGGGGCGCATTGACGCCACGCTTGAGGCGCTGCCTGACCGGCCCGTGCATCGCGCCTGGGACATCGGCGTCAGGGATGACACGTCAATCTGGTGGTTTCAGGTGGTCGGGGGGCAAGTGTTCATCCTCGATTGCTACAGCACCAACGGCGTCGGGATCGACCACTATGCCGAGGTCTGTGAACAGCGCGCGGCTGAAAACGGATGGATCAGCGGGACGGACTTTGTGCCGCATGACGCCAAGGTGAAGGAGTGGGGCACGGGCCGAACGCGGGTCGAGACCATGCAGGGCTTTGGCCTGAAGCCCCAGCTGGTGCCAATGGCGGGGCTGCTGGACGGCATCAACGCGGTGCGGCGCACGTTGCCACTGTGCGTGTTCCACCCCCGCGCCGAGGCAGGGCTGGCGGCCCTGGAGCAATACCGGCGCGAGTGGGATGACGACAAGAAGACGTTCAAGGCGAACCCGCTGCATGACTTCACGTCACACCTTGCCGACGCCTTCCGCTACTTGGCGATGGCATGGCGCACCATCCCGCCCGCGCTGATCCTGCCCGAGAAGCCCGTCCTGCGGACCCTGGACGACATGGTGGCCGCGCCTCTGCAGGTGAAGCGGCGGCGTTGACGCGCGGGCGGGGCTGGGGTATAAGGTCGGCGTGAGCGGCGGCGTAGTCATCACGGCCATGGGTCGCACCTGTGGCGAGGTCGGGGCGAACGGGAGGGGCTTGGCTCCGCTGATCGGGAGCAAACCTTGGGAACCCGGACGCCGCAAAGGTTCTGCAGGACCGTCCCGCTCACATTACCCAACCTTGACCCATTGCCCCCCGTGCGGTATCGTGCGCAAAACGTCAGGGGCGTCCGCATGACCGAGCAAGAGCCAGCCGACAGCCTTGAGGCGCAGGACGAGCCGAAGTCTTCCGCCATTCTGCTTGCCGCGATCAAGACCGCCGAGAAGGGCTTTGCGTCCTACAACCAACTGGCGCAGAAGATTGACGACCTCTACAGCCTGCAGGGTCAGGACATCTTCGCCGATGATCAGGGGCAGGACTTCCAGCTATTCTGGAGCAGCCTGGAAATCCTGAAGCCTTCGATCTACTCGCGACCGCCGATCCCGGTTGTGGCCCCGAAGTTCAAGGACCGCGACCCGGTTATCAGCGTGGCTTCGCAGATGCTTGAACGGGCGCTTGTCAGTGCCTTTGACGCCAGCGAAATAGACGAGGTTATGCTGGAAACCCGCGACGATCTGGCGATGAACAATCGCGGGGTGCAATGGCTGTCCTACGAGGACGAGGACGGCCAGAAGGTCTGCATCGAGCATCTGGACCGCACGGACTTCCTGCACGAGCCTGCCCGCAAATGGGCCGATGTGGGCTGGGTGGCCCGGCGCGCATGGATGACGCGCTTGGAGATGCAGGCCCGGTTCAAGGGCACGGCATGGGAAAGAGCCAATTTCGTGGTCCGGCACGATGACCGCAACATGGGGTCAGCCGACAACAGCGAAAAGGCGGGCGTTTGGGAGGTCTGGTCCAAGACCGACGACCGCGTGTATTGGGTCACTGATGGCGTCCCGACGATCCTTGACCATGACGAGCCGCACCTGCAGCTATCGCGGTTCTACCCCTGCCCACGGCCCGCCTATGGCACCCGGCGCAGGCGGTCCCTTGTGCCGATCCCGGATTATGTGCGGTATGGCAACACGCTGGATCAGATCAGCGAGTTGACGACGCGGGTTTATGACCTGCTGAAGGAAGTCCGGCTGAAAGGGTTCTTTCCGGCTGGTGGCGACATCGGGCAGGCGGTGGAAACGGCCATTGCGGACCAAAGCAGCGCCAGCATCCTGATCCCCGTCCCGGCGGCGGCCTTCATGGGCGCGGCAGGCGGGCAGATGGTGCAATGGCTGCCCCTGGCCGAGATTGCCACGGCCATCCAAGGGCTTCTGGAAGCGCGCGGGCAACTCATTCAGGACTTCTACGAGATCAGCGGTATCAGCGACATCATGCGCGGGGCTACGGACGCGGGCGAAACCCTTGGCGCGCAACAGCTGAAGCAGCACAACGGGTCGATCCGGGTCAAGGACAAGGTTGACGAACTGACGCGGATTGCGGCGGAAACGGCGCAGATTGCGGGCGAAATCATGGCGGAGCATTTCAGCCAGAAATCGCTGATGGACATGAGCCAGATGCAGTTGCGCACCAAGGCCGAAATCAAGAAATCGCTCAACGAGTTGGAAAAGACCGCAGACGCCGAATTGCGCGCCCTTGGGGACAAGGCCAAGCAGGCAATGCAGCAGACGCAGGGCCAGCAAGTGCCGCCGGAACAAGCGCAACAGATGCAGGCGCAGTTCCAGGAGCAGCAACAGGCGATCATCGCCAAATATGAGCCGCAGATCAAAGCCTTGGGCGAGGAAGTGTCGATTGATGCCGTGATGCAGCTTCTGCGGGACGAACGGACGCGCGGCTTTGTGATTGAGATTGAGACGGACAGCACGGTTCTGACCGATGACATGGCCGAGAAGTCCAGCCGGGCCGAGTTCCTGTCGGCATTCAGCACGGCTTCGCAGGCGGTTGTGGGTCTGGCGCAAGCCGGTCCTGCCGGGGCTGAATTGGGCGGCGCGCTGGTCAAGTTCGCGCTGGCACCGTTCCGTGTCGGGCGCGAAATGGACGCGCAGATTGACAAGTTTGCCGAGGAAGCCGCCGCGATAGCAGGGCAACAGGGTGATGATGGGTCTGCGGCGCTGGCAGAGGCACAGGGCAAGCTGGCCGAAGCGGAAATGCAGAAGGCACAGGCGCAAATGGCCAAGGTGGAGGCTGATACGGTTCTCAAGCAAGCGGAAGGCCAGCGCAAGATGATGGAGGCGCAGGCCAAGGCGCAGGGCGATCAGGGCAAGTTGCAACTGGAAATGATCAAGCTGCAACAGGCCGCGACGGCAGGCGACATCAAGAGCCAGGAGGCACAAGCCCGCGTGGACATGATGAAGGCCCAGACGATGAAACTGCTGACCGAGGCGGGCGTCATGCTGTCGGAACAGCAGTTGAATGAGTTCACCAGCCTTGCGGACATCGAATTGCGGAAGTCGGGGCAGGCCATGGACGCGGCACAGCCAGAGATGGGGGAAGGCGGCGAAATGGAAGACGACGACGAAGCGCCGAAGCCGAAGCCCATGACGACAGAAACGGTCATGGAAGGGCTGGCGATGCTGGGGCAGATGATGCAGCAGCAAAGCGCCCTGTTGGCCCGGATCGAGGCGGCACAGACGGCACCGACCGAGATTGTGCGCGGCCCTGATGGGCGAGCCATTGGCGCTAGGAAGGTGCTGCAATGAGCACGATTGTCACCCGCGCCGGAAAAGGTAGTCCTCTAAGTCACGCCGAAGTTGACGCCAACTTCACCAACCTGAACACCGACAAGCTTGAGGTCGGGGCTTCGTTCAACGCGGCTGTTGCGGCCACGCCTGCTGTCACTGCGAACACGGCCAAGGTGACGAACGCGACACATACGGGCGATGTGACCGGGGCCACGGCCCTGACCATCGCAAATGACGCCGTGACCAACGCCAAGGCCGCCGATATGGCCTCGAACACGATCAAGGGCCGCGTGACGGCAGGCACTGGCGACCCTGAAGACATGACTGGCACCCAAGCTACCGCGTTGCTCGATGTGTTCACCAGCGTAGCCAAGGGCCTTGCTCCGGCATCGGGGGGTGGCACCTCGAACTTCCTCCGGGCGGACGGCACTTGGGCTGTTCCTGGAAGCAGCATGATCCAAAGCATCATCATCGCCGCCAGCGACGAGACGACCCCTCTGACCACGGGCAACGGCAAAGTCACTTTCCGGATGCCCTACGCCTTCACTCTGACAGCAGTGCGAGCATCGCTCACCGCCGCGCAGGCTTCAGGCAGCATTTTCACGGCGGACATCAACGAGAACGGGGTGTCGATCCTTTCGACCCCCCTGACCATCGACAACACGGAAAAGACCTCGACCACGGCAGCCACACCTGCGGTAATTTCTGATACCGCACTAGCCGACGATGCTGAAATCACCATCGACATTGATCAGGTTGGTAGCGGGTCTGCTGCCGGGCTGAAGGTCGCGCTGATCGGATACAAGACATGAGTATGATCATTAACCCGTATCGGTTTTCTGGCGGTGGGGGCACTCCATTCGTGCCCCCGGTAGTCATGGGCCTGACCAACCCCGGTGCCGAAGCCGGAGACGCCTCGGGGTGGACCGCAGCTTCGGGAGGTAGTCTGTGGTCATCCATCAACACGGCGGGAAGCGGTTGGCCCCCGACGATTTTCGAGGGTTCCCGCTACTTCTGGGCAGGCGCATTGGCCAACGCAAGGATGTATCAGGACGTGGACGTATCGACCTACGCCACGGCCATTGATGCTGGGTCAGTTGTGGCAGAAATTGCCCTGCGCTACTCCACCCTCGACTCCATCACTGACAACTTGTCGATCTTTTTGCGCGCCTTGAACAGTTCCGACAGCGTGTTGGCCACGGTTGCCCAAGAGGGCATTTCTGCCGCCGAGCTATCTACAGGCTGGCTGCTTGAAGCCTTGAATATGCTGCTTCCGAGCGGCACTCGCAAGGTGCGGGTGGAAGTTCATGGAACCCGCGTCTACGGGACCGACAACGACGTTCACGTAGACGCCATCGGCCTCACCCTGTATGGTTCCTCCCGCCGCATCACGCCCACTTTCGGGGCCAGTATAAGCAAGGGCAATCGCACCGGCAGCATCACCGTGACCGCGACGAACATTGCGGCTGGCGGCGGCTCCCTGTCAGGTCTCATCGACGGCAGTTTTGCGAACGACTACTACTTTGCCGCAGGCACAGGCAACGGCACAGGCTGGCTGAAATTCGACTTTGGCTCCGGGTCGGCGTGGGTTATTGACGAGTTCCTTTGGTGGCAGCACAATACGTCTACACACGGGACATGGCGGCTTGAGGGGTCAACCGACGACTCCAGTTGGACCCAGATCGGCAGCGACTTCACGCTGCGCACGGGGTTGAACCAACCAGGCGGCAACAGCGATACTCCATATCGCTACTATCGCCTCCGGCACCTGAGCGGGTCGCGCAGCAGCAGCCCTTGGCTCCGGGAAATTCAATTCCGGGCCAAATAAGCCTCTGCCCTTCCCCGGTTACATCCGAAACGTGAAGACGATAATGAGCGTGTATGTGGAAACGGATTACTGATGGATTGCTACGTCGCAGATGGTTATTGGGACATCGGATACACCGAATCCGATATCTGCGTCATTGTGCCTGCAGGCTCACCGGGCGGCGGTGGAACGGTTGCCAAAGCGCCAGACCCGATCCGGCCCAATCGCCGGGCGCAAGTGCGGGGAACGCTTGAGGACCAGCTAGACAAGGCGCAGCGCGTAGACGAGCCGGTCATTGAAGCCCCTAAGCCGGTCAAGAAGCCCAAGCGGGCAGCGCCTATTGCGCCGACTTTGACAGCAGACACGACACTTGGTATTATCCGCGACATCGAGGCGCGCGTTCAGGCCGCGATTGATGCGGAAGCCACGGCGCAAGCCCTGGCACAGGCCGAAGCCTTGGCGATGGAACTGGCGTGGATTGCCGAGGACGAAGCGGAAGTCGAAATGCTGTTGCTGGCAATGTGAGGGAATAGGATATGCCGGTGATTATCTCGCTTAACGGTTTCGGAATCCCGGTCACGGACGTTGCCTCTGGCGCGCCCTTGGCCATCATCTCTGCCAATGGCTATGGCGTTCCCATTGTCTTGGTCGCGTCGGGCGGAATCCCGATGATTGTTACTCCATAACGCAAAGGAAATATCATGGCAAAGCAGGAACAGTTCGTCGAGTTGGGCATGGTCCCCGAACTCGCAAAGTATGTGGCAGGCGCGGTCGGCGGGATTGACACCCTTCGCGGCACCTTCACCATGAACGGCGTCACGCCGGTTGTGGTGGCCAACGCCAACCTTGCGGCGGGCGACATGGTGGGATTCATGCTGCGGACGCCGGGCGGCACTGTCGGGGCCTATCCGTCGATCAAGACGCGCACCAACGGCACGGGCTTCACTGTGGCGGGCACGGCTTCGGATACCAGTATTTACGAATATGCGATCTGGAAGGGATGACCGACGCGGCCTATAAGGCGAACTACCTCAAGATCGACTGGCGACCTTTGCCGCCGGTCGATAAGCCCATTCGGCATCGCGGGGCCCGTTCCGGCTTCCCGTGCCCCATGGTGATCCGCGATACCATCGGCGGCGACCTGCAATCCATGGCCGATGGCAAGTGGTATGATTCAAAATCGGCTTTGCGCCGGTCCTACACCGCCGATGGCAACCCCCAAGGCAGGGATTACCAGGAGATCGGGGGCACAGAAATCGAACCCGCTGGCCGTGCTTCGGTGGACAAGAAGGCCGTTCGGGACGCCGTAGACAAGGCCATGCACGACGTTGAAACGGGGCAAATCCCGGACAGCATCAAAGCCATCCCCTAAATCCTTCTCAGACAAGGACAGACCAATGACACCCACAAAAACACGACTTGCTGCCGAACTGCGCAAGATTGCCACTCAATACAAAACGGATCGCTCTGCGCAATACGAGGCATTGGCCGTCCGCGCCGAGGCGGGAGAGTTTGACGACTACAGCGACGTGCACATCTGCGGCCCGACTGCCCTTCATTTCGAATTGCGCGCAATGGGGGCACTCAAATTTGCCGCCCGTGTGGCTGCCGGTGAGTTCGATGCCACATCCGAGGAAAGCGAGGAATGGGCGCGGAAGCAAACAGACCCGCAGATCATTGCCATTATGGAGGCAATGGGAATTGCACCAGACCGGAGCGCAGACAAATGACCGACGAAAGCAGCACTGAAATCCCAGCCGACGCCGAAGCCGTAGCTGTTGGCGCTGGCATTGCGTCCGACCCGCCGCTGGGTGAGCCGGAAGCCCCGAAGTCAGCGCGTGAAATCATGGACGCCGAACTGTCCAAGATCGAGGCGGCGAAGGACGAAGAACCCAAGCCCAAGGCCGAGGCGAAAGCCGCGCCGGTCAAGGCAAAAGAGGAACCAGCCCCGGTGGAAAAGCCGGTGGTTGCCAAGAGCGATGGGGTAAAGCCCGCCGCCGCGCCGGGGGAACAGGTGGCCAAGCCGTCTGAGGGCAAAGCGCCCGAACCCCCGGCGCGTTTCATGCCATCCGAAAAGGAACTGTGGCGGCACGTTCCCAACCAGTTGAAATCGGCGGTTGCGCGGATCGAACGCGAATACGCTGCCGAGGCGGAAACCCATGCGGCAGCGCGTCAATTTCATGAGGAGTTGCGGGAATACGACGACCTCGCCAAGCGCACCGGAACGACAGTCAAGGAAGCCCTGCGGTCCTATGTGGAACTGGAGCAGTCCTTCGCCCGTGATCCGTCCGGGACGCTTCCACGCTTGCTGCAGAAAGTGGGCATGAACCCCATGCAGGCGGTCCTGGCCGTGCTGAAAAGCGCAGGGGCCACGCCGCAGCAATTCGCGGAGCATGTGCGCCTGAACCCTGCCCAATATCAGGGCCAGCAGGCCATGCAGCCCATGCGGCAACCGGCACAGCCCGCGCCCGATCCGATGGCTTCGCGGGCCATGCAAGAGGTGCAGGAATTGAAACACCACCTTGTGCGGCAAGAAGTGCTGACCAACGTTGTGGACCCGTTCCGGGCGGAACACCCCCGTTTTGACGAGTTGCAGGAGGATATTGCCTTTTTCCTGAACTCGGGTAAGATACCAGACAGCATGGACGACTTCGAACGTCTCGCGGCTGCTTACGACATGGCTGATCGGATCAACCCGGCTTCCTATCGTGACGAACCGCAGGCCGAACCCGCCCAGCCCACGGCGCTTGTCAATCCTGTTGCCGGAAAGAAATCCATCAGAGGCGCACCAACGGGCGGCAAAGCCCCGGCAATGCGCACCCCATCAATCCGGGACGCACTGGCGAACAACTGGCCGGTGTAACCCACCGGCACAAGGAACAGCCATATGGCTATCACCAGCGTTCGGGAGTTGCAGCAGACGCTCACCGCCTCCATGGCGCAGCGCTCCCCTGCAGTCCAAGACCTTGTCTACAACTCGACCCCGCTTGCCGCCGTCCTGCGTGAGCGTGGCCGCATCAAGACCGCATCGGGACCGGAAATCCGCATCCCGCTGATGATCGACAAGCTGCAAGCGCAGTGGTTCACCGGCTACGACAAGCTCCGCGTTGATCCGAAGGAACTCGTCAACTCGGCGGTGTTCACCTGGAAGCGCGTTGTTTCCATGTTCTCCCTGACCGGGACTGAGCTGATGTTCAATGAAGGCCGGGGTCAAATCCTCGACCTCATGTCCACCTACCTGGAAGCGGCTGAAATGTCCGCTGCCGAGGAGTTCGAGACGGCGCTGCATGGCGACGGCACGGGCACGGGCGGACGGTCGATCATCGGTATGGGCGGCGCGCTGCCAATCATCGCGAACTCGGGCACCTACGGGGGCATCGACCGCGTGACGCAGGGGATCTGGCGCACCACGACCTATAACGCCACGTCCGACTTCCCGACCATCGGCACGGCGTGGAACAGCACCACGGCCCGCCCGATGATCGAGCGGATTGCGGCGCTGCGGTCCAAGGGCCAGCGTTACCCGCGCCTGTGGATTTGCGACATCCTGTCGTATCAGGCAATCTCGGCTTCGCTGGTCGCGCATCAGCGCATCACGACCCGCGTGGGTGCAAACCCCGGCACTGCCTTCGCTGGCTTCGAGGCCCTTTCGGTCTGGACGCCTGCGGGTGCGATTGACATCGTCTGCGCCTCTGGCGTCGGCAACGTCATGCCTGCCAACACGATCTACGCTCTGGACCCGGAAGGAATGGCGATCTACGAATTCCCGTCCAAGCGTTTCGTGCCGTTCCATCCCGGCGAGGGGATGCGCCCGATCAACCAAGATGCCATCGCCCAAGGCATCGAGTGGGCAGGGGAGCTTGTGGTCGAAAACCCGCGCTTCCAGGTCCGCGTCGTTACCGCGTAAGGAGAACAGAACATGTCTGGTTTTCGCACCACCCCCAACCTTGGCCCGGCCCTGGACACGGTCTACACGGCAATGCCGTTCTGGGATGCCCAGCTTGGCGTTTCCAACGGCGGCGTTGCCAACGCTGAGGCGTCTTATCGCCTTGGCAACGTGGAAATGGGCAGCGACGGCGGCGAGTATTTCTGGGTGAAAGCTTCGGCTGACATCGCAGCGACCGCCACCACGGGAACGCAGGTCACGCTGACCTTCCCGGCCTATACCGTTGCGACCGGCGCTGGCGGGTATTACACCCCCGTCAACACCGCGATCCTGAACGGCCAATACTTCCACGTCCGGCGCGGCGCGCACAACGCGGCTCCGGCGTAAGACAAGCGGGCGGGCTTAACGGCCCGCCCTTCCCTTCTCAGACAAGGAACCACCATGCAATTTGAACGCATCCACCAGCCCGACGCGGAACTGGAACACCTGATCACCCCCTATTTTCGCTTTGAGACGCTGGAAAACGTCCCGCAGTCGGAGATCAAGGGCGAAGCCGTCATGGAGACGATTGAGGTGGTCGAACTGCGGTTCGCGGGCGACAAGAACTATGCCCCGGTCCTGCCCGCGCTGTCCATGTATCGCATGGACGGGCATCACGTTGTGACCTACGCCGAACGCTTCGCCAAGCAATACGCCGAGTTCCAGCAAGGGGCCGCGCAACACGCATCCGGGACGCCGCTTGAGAAGCTGTCGCAATATGGCATTTCCGGGGCGCAACTGTCCCTGTGCCGCGCGCTGAAAATCTACAGCATCGAAGCACTGCATTCGATGGAAGGAACCAACCTGAAGGCCCTGGGCATGAACCAGAACGCCCTGAAGGACATGGCGCGGAAATACATGGAAGACCGCGCGGCTGGCGGTGCGGTGTCAGCGGAACTGGCGGCGCTGCGGGCTGAACTTGAGGCCCTGAAAAACCCGATCCCGGTGGACGCCAAGGCGGATGCGGACGTGCTGCCTGACGGGTATGAGGCCATGACCGATGTGGAGTTGAAAGACGCCATTGAGGCCAAGGTCGGCGCGCGTCCGCGTGGCAATCCAAGCCGCGAAACGCTGGTGCGGATGCTGAACGAGGCAGGGGCGTGATGGGGCAGTATCGCAAAAAGCCTGTCGTGATCGAGGCAGAGCAATATCTCTTGGGCGAAGTGATCCGCGCTAAATGGCTGTTTGATGCCATGGAAAGCGGCATCGTTTTCAGCGATGCTGACGGGTTGAAGATCAAAACCCTTGAAGGCGTCATGTCTGCATCAGTCGGCGACTGGATCATCAAGGGCGTTAAGGGCGAAATCTACGCCTGCAAGCCCGACATCTTCGCCGCAACCTATGAGGCTGCATAAATGACCGCCTTCACCGCAATCCGGGCCGCTGCGCTGCGCACGACAGGCGTGGCCATCACGAATGCGTTTGCATCAACGGCACAGATTGCGGTGGAAATGACCGACCTTGCGAATGAGGTTGCGACCGACATTCTCAAGTCGCACGACTGGCGGCAGTTGACCAAGATTGCCACGATCACAGCGGACGGCGGGGAGGTGTATGCCCTGCCGTCCGACTATGACCGGATGACGCTTGGGGGCGGGATCGAGGACGCGGCGTCTTGGTTCTGGGGTTATGAACCTTTTCACACCGTGAACCAATGGCTGCAATTCAAGTCCGGCAGCTATGCGATCATCTCGCCTGGGGGCTGGACCATCATCGGCAACGAGTTCAACTTCTACCCCGTGCCCGTGGGCAATGCGCAGTATCCTTACATCAGCAACCTTTACGCGGTGTCGGCTACCGACGTGCCCAAGACTGCATTTACGGCTGACACGGATACTTTCGTTCTGCCCGAGCGGCTGCTGACCTTGGGGCTGATCTGGCGGTGGATGGCGCAGAAGGGGTTGGAGTATTCCGAGGCGCTGGCGACCTATGAAGTGGCGCTGTCGCAAGAGCAGACCCGTGACCGTGGCGCACGGGTTTACCGCAGCCCAACCCGCATCTTCGGCGGCGCGCGGATTGCATATACCGGGACGGCAATGCGGTGAGCGACATTGGCGATATAGCCAGCATTCTTATGCTGAATGGCGGTGGTTCCCTGCCTCGTAAGGGC
>OFRO01000101.1_pt1 | contig 31537 bp, 40 predicted proteins | sample 1543091 | NCBI WGS metagenome assembly OFRO01 (sample SAMN07774217, study PRJEB24372) | wastewater metagenome | isolation source: Exp Tend NO 10WW | collected 2016-02
CACGGGTCGAGCTGGCCCCGGAGCTGGTCCCCGAGCTGGTCCCAGAGCTGGTCCCGGAGCTGGCCCCGGAGCTGGCCCCAGAGCTGGTCCCCGAGCTGGTCCCGGAGCTGGTCCCGGAGCTGGTCCCGGTTGTGTTCGTGGGAGAGTGAGATTGCTGCGGATGCGAGCATTCCGCCGACGGGGGAATCCATCCAAATGAAGGTCGGCTTGTCGATTCCCGCGGCCTGGTAGGCGGCGGTGACGGCTTCCTCGGCGGCGGGCCGGTCGCACCGCTCGGTCGACAACGCGGCCTGCGTCCATTGGTCGCGCAAGGCGGTGATCGCGGCGAGGTCTTCGGCGGTGAGGGTGCCCTGGTAGGTCATCGCGGATCATCCCTTGGCTCGATCACTAGGCGCAGGGTGTGGATCCCGCGCCGGCACTTCACGTCACGCCGGTAGCCGCCATCGACAACATGCAGCGAGTCGTCTTCCGGCAGCACCCCTGCATCGACCAAACCGTCGATCGCGGCCTTGGATGCCGGGTGACAGTTCGCAGGGTCGGCCCGGCCGCTTGTCGGATAGCCCACCCATGTCGTGATGGTGACCCGGGAGTACTTCGGCAGGTGCAGGGCGGCGGACCGGGCCATGGCACGCACCCAGCGGGTACGGCGTGCCTTCTCAGCCCAGTGCAACCGCTGGTTCGCCGACAGCCACACGGCGTCCGGGATTTCGAGAGTGATGCTCATGCGGCCGGTGAGCCCTCCGGGAGGTTGCCCCCGAAGTCGTCAGCGCTCACGACGACTTCGGGAATCAGCGAGGATGCGTCGATGCCGTCGCGGGTGATCGACGTATACCAGATCGCGCAGTCCGCGACTTGCTGAGCGCCCCACTGTCCGCGGGGCTTGCCGATCTTGGCTTCGAGTCGGTCCACCCCGACGGCGATGCCAGCGAAGGCCGCGACGGCGTCGCTGATGCGCTTCTCCACCGGCACCCCGTCGCCGTCCTTCAGCGTCCGGTGGCAGATGTCCTGCGCTTCCTCGATGAAGTCACGCGGCAGGATCGACATGATCGTCTGCCTGACCGCCTTCGCGCCGACGTTCTGGTTGTTGCGGTAGATGTCGTCCAGGTCGATCAGGGTCTCGCGGCGCTTCGCTGCGCCCTTACCGACCATCTTCGCGTGAGGCGCTTGGAACGTCCTACTCGAACGCACGTTCGTTTGCTGATCCCACGCGTAAGCCTGCACCTCGGACATCGCCAACTCGTCGTCACGGGCCAACTCACGGACGCCGTAATCGAGATTTCCCCAAATCCGGGCCAGCTCTCGGGCGAGGTGGACTGTCGGGCCGCGGCCCCGGTTCGGCACATCGTAGAAGGCGCACTCGGCGAGCCTCAGCCGGCCGCAGGCGGCGCGCATCTCGGCGTAGGCGCGCTGCATATCCCGGGGGAATTGCAGCGCCACGGTCACCGCGGCCTGCACCTCGGCGACAGCGCGGGACTGCTCCACCATCGTCGTCTGCGTGGTCCGCTTCGCGGACTGGGAAGGCATGTACTGCTCAAGATCGGACACGGTCACTCGCTCTCTAGGGTCTGTGTGATGTACCAGCCGGGCAGCGACGCGAGCGCCACGCCCTCGTGATAGCCCGGCCACGTGCCGGATTGGAGGCATCTGTCGTAGGTCTCCAGCGCCCGGTCATTCAGCAGCTCGCCGACACGCATCGATTCGGAGTCGAGCTGGATCGGCTGCACCAGGTAGGGCGGGTCCTTCTCCTGCACCAGGAAGATCATCACCGAGCGGCGGTCGGCGTAGCCCAGCGCCCGCAGCCCGCGGAGATACCAATCGGCAGACTGCGCGTAGCCGTACTTGCGCGCCGGCTCACGCCCGAAGTCTTCAGGATTGGCGCTCGCTGCCGACTTCAAGTCGGGCACGATCAGCCGATTACCCTTGGCCCGGGTGGGCAGCCAATCGACTCGGCCACGGCCCCAAATCTCGTGGAAGTCTTGCCAGAAGAAGGACTGCTCAGCCTTGCCAGACCTGAGTGCGGATGCCGCGATCGGGTCGGCGCGTAGTACCTTCACCATCTCCCGGACCGCGGCCAGCTTGCCGGTGAGGATCGGTGTATGCCCGATCTGGCGGGCGTAGTCGCGCGCCTCCTGAGCGTCCCGCCCGCGCCACGAATCAGCCTTCACCTCGATGATCGTCGGACCCTCGCCGAGCGCCAGCGTGTGGTAGGCCTGCCCAATCTCCAGCGCCTCGGTCACCTCGCGCTGCGCCGGGTGATCGGTCTGCCACCGGTACTTCGCGGGGCACGACGGCGGGGTCAGCAGCTTCAGCCCAGTGGAAGAGAGTGACCCACCCGGCACCGGGTCGGAGTGGTAATCCTCATGGCTGATGTCGTCATAGATGCCCGGAGTCAGGATCGCTCGGCGCACACTGAAGATTCCGAGCCCAACCCACCCATTGAGCTGCCGCACAAGGACATCCCCGACCGTGAGTCCATCCTCAGTGTCCACGGCCTCTCCGGTGACGATCCGCCCGTCGGCCATGGCCAGGGTCACTCCGTCGCCAGGGGAGAGCGCATCTACCTCGGGCCAGCGCTGCCCGCTGCTGTGACTCATCGCAGGCACCGCGTAGCAAGATCACACAGCCCGTCAGGGCAGCAGTCCAGCGCGCCCCGATGTGCTGCGGCGTGCCTCTCGATCACACCATCGAGGAGCGCCTGATACCGGGCCTCGACCTCGCAGATCGCGCCCGTGACGGCATCCTCCATGGCGATCTCGACGGAATCTACGTCACCCGCGGTGACGGCATCCTTGATCGCGATCATTGCGTCAGCACCTCCATCTGCACGACGTCGACAAGAGCCTGTGACCACGGGTCGCTGAGGTATCCGACCGCCCGCAGGTCGTCATTGCGCAGGAAAGCGGCAGTCGCCCGGGCGAGCTGAGCCAGAGCCGCGCGCTGCTGGGCCGGTGGAAATGCGTCGATCGCTTCGGCGAGGCTGGTCATTCGGACACCTCCACGAGCCGACCGTCACGCAGGCTGTACCAGGTGTCCGGCTCGATCCGGATGCCGTGCTTCTTGCGGCCGACGATGACAGCCGCTGCTGCGACGAGCTTTCCGGCGGGGTCACGCTCGGCGAGGAAGAGCGCGCAGCCGAGCTCGCCCTTGGCGCGGCCGTCATGTCCGCTGGCCATGGCTACGGAGTGCGCGCCGTCCGCGGACGCGGCACCACTCCATCCGGTCGCGGACGCAGCACCCCCCCAGCCGGTCGCGGACGCAGCACCACTCCAGCCGGTCGCGGACGCAGCACCACTCTCGCCGGTCGCGGACGCAGCACCCCTCACGCCGGTCGCGGACGCAGCACCCCTCCAGCCGGTCGCGGACGCAGCACCCCTCACGCCGGTCGCGGACGCGGCACCACTCCATCCGGTCGCGGACGCAGCACCACTCTCGCCGGTCGCGTGCCCCCCCAGCTCGGTCGTCGCCCGGCTCACGGTGTAGTCGACCTGAGCATTGACAATGTCAGGGATGCCGAGCCGGGCGAGCACGCTCAGAGTCTTCGTGACGACCTTGGAATCCCCCCGGGTATGGCCCTCCACATCATCGCCCACCTCGACCACGTGATAGACCGACGTCGACGGAGGGTAGTAGCTCAGGACATCGATCGGGGCCAGGCAGGCATGCATGCCTCGCTCGCACAGCACCGCATCGTCCTCGGTGTAGGTCTCGCCCTCCACGTACGTCTTGTCGCGGCACACCATCGAGCTGTCCGGCCTCAGCGTGAATCCCTTATATGCGGTTGTCACTTCCGGTCCAGCCGCTCACTAGCGGCCCATACCGACCGCTGAATACGGCCGACAAGGCAGAGAAAGAGAGTGCCGGCGACCAGGCCGACCAAGATGTCAAACCCATTCATGAGATATCCTTCTGGTGAGATTTCTTTCGGTCCGCTCATCGGTGACAGGTGAGCGGACCCTCTGCTTTGGAGGCACCCGGACGCCGGGGGGATGACGTCCGGGTGCCATTGCCTGCCGGACAGGGCAGGCGGTCTAGGATCCGGTCTTCACGTAGTCGGCATAGATTGCGGCCGCAGCCTCTTCCCGGCTGGCGAAGCGGGCGCAGAATCGCCCAGTGCCGCGGGTGGCGAAATAGCGATTTGAGCCAGTGCCGAAGCGGTCACAGACCGCGCCGAGGTTGTGCCCATCGGCCTTGACAGTCCAGGTGTCCGGCTCCATGGACCATGCCTCGCCTACGATCTGGCGCTCGACGTGGTCGATCAGCGCATCCACGCCGGTGATCCGCAGACCCAGGCCGTCGAGCGCAGCCAGGACGGAGGTGCCGATAGCGGCGGTGGAGACAGTAGTCATCAGAGGCTCACTTTCTGGTTGTGGACCGGCTTGAGGCTGGCCAGGTAGTCGCTGATCGCCTCATGTGAGATGCAGATCTTCCGGCCCTGTCGGACGGCGGCGAGAGTCCCGGCCTTGATCAAGTTGCGGATGTACTTGTCGCTGATGGACAGACGGCGGCAGGCTTCGGCCAAGTCGTAGAGGTCGCGGTCGTCGCTAGTCACTTCGGCTCCGGCATCCGTGAGGAACTGCCCTGCACCCGGTCCTTCATCAGCGTGATGTCACGACCGGCGCGCCACGAGTTCCAAGCGCGCAGGATGAAGTAGAGGAACTGGGCCGACGTCCAGTCCTCCTTGCGCAGCGACTCCAGGCGACGCAGCAGGACTGCCCTCGGGTCGCTCTTGCCAGTGAAACCCTCCATGTCGGAGGTGGTTTGGAAGAATCGGTGCGACTCGACCAGATCTATTTGCATCGTCAGGTAGATGGCGGCAGCAAGGGCCGAGTTCGGGGTGTACATCTTCCGGGCGAACCGGTCGGCCAGCGAATCAGCGACAAGAAGCTCGTCGGTGTGCTGGTCGTAGAACGTGACCGTCTCGGCATGGGTCATGTCACGCGGCGAGGAGTGAGCCGTGGCCAGCACGCCTTCGCCGTAGGACACGAGCAGCCGGATCAGCGCCGCCAGAGAGTTCAGGTTCCCCTTGGCGCCGTGGATCTTAAGTGCGTCGCCGTGGGTGCGCTTCGCCCCGCTGTCGAGATACATCTGAGAGCCGGGGTCGAGGCCGCGAACCACGAGGGTGGTGATAGGGGCGCCGGCGGAGATGATCGCAGCCAGTCGGTTCTGGCCGTCGATGAGGCGCCCGGTCCAGTCGAACTTGATCGCCTCGCCGGTGAGGACGAAGCTGCCGGAGGCGATGTCTCTGGCGTAGGCGGCGATCTTCGCTGTCTTGTAGGAGCGGTTCCCGGTGTTCTTGCCCAGGTACTGCTCGGCCTTCTCGGGGGTGATGGTTTCGAACTCGGCGCGCAGTTGCTGGTCGAGTCGCACGACATTCGCGATAGCATGGGACATGGGTTGAACTCGCTTTCAGGCAGTGATGAGTCGGTTGATGAGTTCGGCCGAGCGAGACAGGTAGCCGCGTGTCACTTCGGCTACCTGTTCGCGGTTTCGGGGGTACCGGTCGTCTTCGTAGATGCGCTCGATGCGCTCGACGGCCCGGAGTAGGTCGGCGGCCGCGAACTGGGCGGAATCCACAATCGAGCGTCGGCGCTCCTTCGGCGCCGGACGGGTGTAGGTCTTCCCGTCCAGGCCGATGACTTGTGCGGGGCGAGGTGCAGGCGGCGACCCCTCGCCGGATTCCTGCTCCTCAACGTCGTGGGAGGATGACGGAGGTTCTATCCCGCCCCGCTGGTCAGTGAGGACTTCGCCGGTGGTGAAGTCGATGCGGCCGGGCTTGGTGGCGGGCTGCTGGCGGCCGAGAGAGTCGGTACGCGTGGTGACGTTCGGAATCTCCGAACGCTGCTCCAGGTCCCGTCGTACGCCAGTAACGGTCTTGTCGCTGACCCCTGTGCGCTTGGCGTGCTGGAGGTCACTCAGGTCCGGATCAGCCTTCACGGACGCTTCAACGATTGCTCGGCGCTGCTCACGGTTGAGGTTGCGGCGGTCGAGGTTCAGGGTCAGCGCCAGAGTCCGCTTCTCGGCGTCCGTCTTGTCGAAGACTCGCGTCTGCGGGCAATGCGCGCCGAGCGCCTCGGCGATCTTCTGCCGATGATGGCCATCGATCACGACGCCGTTCTCATCCACCACGATCGGCACCTGAACGCCATGCTCGCGGATCGATGCCTCCAGGGCTGTGTACTCGTCCAGCGCGAGAGGCGGCAAGAACTGGAACAGGACTGGGCTGGTCACTCGTCGTCCCACCCGAACATGCGACCCATGGCCGCAACGGCGAGGTACTCGCGAAGTCCGGGGTCAGCCTCCAGGCGCTCTGAGAGGTGAGCCGAGAGCACGGGGTCGAGACCTTGGAACAGCAACCTCTCGTCGGGGAACAGCGCGGTAGCCACCCTGACTGCGTCGTCGTACGCCGCGCTCATGCTGCGTTACCCAGACGCTCGGCGCGGAGTGCGAACTCCACGATGCTCAGGTGGAGAACCTCCGCGATCGCGGCGAGTTCCACGGCGGTGAAAGCGGTATGGCCGTTCAGCCGGCGACTGAGCGTCACGAGGGGGATACCAGTCAGCTCGGCCATGGCCCGCTGGGAGACCTTGGCGGTCCTCATTGCCTCAGCTACGACGGCTGTCAGCCGGTCGCTGGTGGCTTGCGGTGTGTTCATACGGATCATGCTAGTAGTCAAACGGAACATTTGCAAGGCCCAATCTGTGTCTATTCGGGGTTGATTTGTATTCGAAACGGCGCTAATGTGTCGCGCATGGAACAGGAAGCAACGGCGCGGTGGGAAGCTGCCGTAGCCGACACGCTTTGCGCCGAGAGGGGCATCGCGAAACTGAACCAGGTAGAGGCCGCACGCCGTGCAGGGATAGCCCGGACGTCGTATCGGCTCTACGAACAGGGTGAACGCCAGCCGGACGCGGTCCAACTGGCGGCCATCGCAGAGGCCTTCGGCATCTCATTCGCTCACCTACTCGGCGAGATCGATCGGAGAGCGCAGGCCCAGTAAAAGGGGAAGCCCCCGACTCGTCATCGAGTCAGGGGCCTACTAGTCTCCCGGAATCATCCCTGCATCCCCCCTCCAGCACCCCGCGCCTTGGCGGTCACTGACGGGGGCTGCTACGGACCGTAGTAGCCAGGTCTGACAGTCAGTCCGTGGCGATGACCTCGGTACCTCCAGCGGCAAGCGCCCGCTGCTCCGCGCTGGCCCGGTTGTAGTACCGGCGCGCCACGGCCTCGTCATGGCCCATCATCTCGGCCGCGACCCAGGGCGGCACCACGGAGGCCATGTGGGACTCGGCAGTCCCGCGGGCGTCGTGGAGCCGGACATGCGGCACCCCAGCCCGGACCAGCGCGGCCCTCCACACGTCATAGTCGCGGCGGGCATCCTCGACCACGTCCGGCCCACGGTGGCCGGGGAAGACGTAGCCCTGACCCCCGGACTCCTCGCGCCACGCCTGCATCATCGAGGCGGCGGCGGGGGACAGCGCCACGTCACGCACCGAGCGGAGCGTCTTCGGGGTGCCGACGACCATGCCCTGACCACGGACGCGGCTAGCTGAGGCCCGGATCTCCAGCACGTCAAGCCGTACCCGGTCCCAGGTGAGCGCGAGCGCCTCGCCCTGGCGGAGTCCGGCCATCAGCGCGACGGCGAGCCGGGCCCGGTCGCGGGTGTCGGTGGTGGCGTCGATGACCTGCCGCGCCTGTGCCGTGGTGAGCTTGGACAGCTCGGGGTCAGCGGCAAGCTTGGGCGGGTCGGCGTACTTGGCGGCGTTGCGCAGCACGCGGCGGTCCCGCTCGGCTTGGGTCAGTGCGGCTTGGAGGACGGCCCGCGCCTTGATGATCGTGCGGGGTGACAGCGGCTGTCCGGTGCGCTGGGAGGTGGCCTGCTTCATGCGGCGCATCATCGCCCGGACGTGGTCGACCTGCACCTCTTGGAGCTTGACGTGGCCGATGGTGGGCTTGATCCACGTTTCGACATAGCCGCGATACCGGTCGATGGTGGTGGGCTTGAGCTTGTCGGGCGCGATCACGTCGAGCCAGTGATCGAGCCACTGAGCCAGGGTGGCGCTGTCCGGCAGCACTCCGACCGCGAGGGATGCCCGGATCCGGTCCCGCTTCGCGATCGCTTCCCGCTCGGTCTTCGCGTAGACGACCCTCCGGCCACCACCAGGGAGGGAGACGGCAGCGACGAAGAGCCCGTCGGAGGCGCGCTGGTAGATGCTTCCTTCGCCCTGCCCCCGGCGCTTCCCTTTGGTCCTGGCCATGGAAAATCGAACACCCCCTACGCTTTCGGTCGGACTGTAGTAACTAGTGTAGCTTAGCCAGTACCGGCCCTATCTAGGACTGGCTAGCACATGCCCTAGTCAGACACGGTTTCGGGTCCGGCTGAGCGTGCCCAGAGTAGCACTCCTACGCTCTCGTAAAGCGTAGGTCGCGGGTTCGATTCCCGCAGGCGGCTCAAGTGGATCGAACCTAGTCAGGGCGCATATTGCCGATTCGAGCGCGGGGCCGAGCGTAGGCCGGTCTGTAGCAAGCCGTGTAGCAACGGCGAGTGCGCCGGCGGTCGGGTGCGGGCTGGGCTCGATTACGTCACCGAAACGCGAAAACCGCCCCCCGCATGAAGCGGGGGGCGGCAGGGTCTGGCTGGATTAGGTGGTGACGGCCCAGACGGTGGCGAGCGGCGGGCATGCCGCACCTTTCAGGTCTGCGTGATGCTGTCTACGACGAAGGTTTGCCCTCCGGTGTCGCCACCGGCGCCGACCTCGACATTCGCGACCATGACCGCAAACCCAACCTGAGCTTGGGTGCGTGTCCACAGCGACGTCCACGTCACACCATCCGCGCTCCGATCCCATGAGAAGGAATCGGTGGCGACGACGTGCCGGATGCGCCAGTACAGCTGGGTGCCGCGCGCGGCGGTGGTCGAGGACTGGGTGACGTTGTTGATCTTGACGGCGCACGTCACTTGGGTCGTGGAGAACGCAAAGCCGAGTTCGTTCTGGGTGTTAGTGGATTCGTTGCCGGAGTTGATCGCCAGCCAGTGAGTGGTGGCGGTCCGGGTCAGGATATGCCAGGTGACGATCCGGCCCTCCGACATTTCGCCGATGGCGTGGGTGCCCCAACCGGACCAGGCCGTGTTGGACACGCACGTGATGCGGCTGGATGCGATCGTGGCTGCATCCGCCAGGTACCAGCCTGCGGAGGATGCGAGCATGCTGGTCGGGTACGGGGCGGGCAGCGCGGCGGGTGCCACGGTGGGCGCAGGGTATTGCGCGACGTGGTCGATCTCCATCACGGCCGTGCCGGTCGCGGCGGTGTCGGCGTGCCAGTCGAGCTGGATGCCGAGCCGGTGAGCCACGGTGGGGATCAGGGCCTTGATCCGGGTATCGAACACCAACATCCCATCGGCCCAGACCACGACCCGCCATTGCGACACCTCGATCGCGACGTGGCGCCATTGGGTGGTGTCTGCGGCGTAGTGGCAGCTGTTGCCGTTGACCCCCCACGACACGAAGCTAGCACCGGCCACCACTGAAACCTTGTCGTCGGTGGAGCCCGCGTAATGTTCGACCCAGTCGATCTCGATCCCGGCTGGCCAGGACTCGTTGACCGGCCACAGCAGGCAGACGGCTGTGTAGTCGGCCCAATCCGGGCTGGAGACGTCGATCGATGCGCGGTAGCGGATTTCCCACCGGCCATAGACCACCTCGGGGGATGGCCAGAAACCGACCGCGCCCGTGGTGCCGTCCGGCAGTCCGGTGATCACCAGCCTGCCACCGGACAGCACCACCTGCGCTGAGGACTGGACGCCGTTGCCACCGTAGCCGGCCCCGTCAAAAGAATCCCAGCCGAGCGACTCCACCGAACCCGCGCCCATGAAGTCCTGCACCCATGTCGGGGCAGGCCAGTCGAACAGTCTGGCATGGGAGTCGTCCGCGCGCACGACGGCACGAGCAAGCGGGATCATGCGATGGCCCGGCCAACCTGAGCACCGATCCAAGTCGTGCCACCATCCAAAGTCGTGAAGCTGTACAGCGACGGGCCCGCGTAGACGGGTGCGACGCCAGAATGCCATTTCACAGACGCGGGCCATGTCGGGACGAAAGCCCCGGCCAGGTGCACCAGCAGTGACATCCCGACCTGCGTCGGGGTGTCGAAACTGAAGGCCGTCCCGGCGGTCATGGTGAGCCGCGCCCCCGGCACGGTCACCGGAATGCTGTAGGTACCGGTGACGGACGCCACGGTGACCGCGAATCCGGGATCGAGCACGTCGCCGCGGCGGGCTGCGTGATCGGACGCCGACGGCGCGACGCCCACCAGTCGGCGCGCCATATCAGGCGAGCACCGTCACGCGATACTGGCCCGCAGTCGGGGCGGTCGCGAAAGTCAGGGTGACGACGGTGGTGGAGGTGACCGTGATGTCCGGCTCGACGAAAGCGCCACCGCTGATCTCACGCACCATCACCAGGACGTCGAGAGTGCCCAGACCGTGGGTGATGGTGGCTGTCGCGCTCCCGGATGGCACGTCCACGCTATAGCGCTTCCCCAGCCCCGAGTAGGACGAGTCGATTCCGACCCCGGTGCCGTCCACCGTCAGCCCACCCCCTGACTTCGGGGACACCGAGAAGACGGAACCGGCCAGCGCCAAACCGTTCCCGGCGGTGTAGGTAACACCCGTGCCGCCGAGCCGGGTGAAAGTGAGGCTGGTGGTGCCGACGGTGATCTCCCCATCGGTCGTCAGGATGAACGCGGCGTCGCCGTTCACGGTGCCGGACTCGACCCCGACAGCGGCAGCGGAAGTGATCTCGACGGCGTCGTCAAAGTCGGTCGCCCGCGACCACGCACCGGCAGCCACGACGTAAACCCCGTTGGCTGATGCCGTGGTCTGATCCTTGACGAGCACCCTGTCACCGGCCACCACCGACACACCGTCGATGGTTTGCGGGGCGGATGTGGTGATGTTCGCCGTCGTCGCTGCCCGGACCGAGTTTTTCCAATCCAAGCCGCGGGCGATCGCGTCCAGCTGGCCCTTCGTCACCGCATCCGCAGCGGCTGAGCCGTCGGCCAAGTTGGTGATCTTCTGACCGGTCAAGTCCAGAGTGGTGAGAATCTTGCGTGCCATGAGGTGTGCTCCTTAGGTGAGTACTGCCGTCCCGGCCATCGGCGACGGCAGGGTGATCACTACGGTCGTGCTGGTGGCGGCCACGTCGGCCTCAACCGACTCACCCCCGATATAGAGGGCGACGGCGGGACGCCGCCCAAGGCTGTGCGGAATCGTCCACGTGGCCAGCGGTGTGGCCTGCACCCATTCGACGCCGAGAATGGACGGATCGACAGCGCCCGGCGCCACGAACACCAGCCCGTCAGAACCAAGCACCGCAGCATTCCCCGCATCCGACGAGACAGCCGTCGGCCCGGCCGGACCCACCACCACCGCGCCCAGGGACTGGGTCTCGTCCGAGCCCCACGACTCCTGCCGCCACCACAGACGACCACCCCCGACCTGATCCAGCGACCCGCCTGCACCGATGAGCAGCACCACCGGCACCGGCCGGCCGTCAGTCGCCACATGCGCAGCAGCGACCGTCGCGGCCGGAATGGTGGCGGTGGCGAGCGTGCCGGACACGGTGAGCGGGACCGTCGCCAGCGGCGCAGCCAGCGACCCAAGCACAAGCCGGGCATCGGACGGCCAATCCCCGGCCAGGGACTGCACCGAGACCGTCTCCGGTAGGCCGAGGCACAGACTCCCGGCGAGTGCTACCGGGTCGGTGGTGATCTGCATCAGTGCTCCCATTCGTGCAAGCGATCTCGGTAGTAGGCCTGATGCGACCCGTCGTGGCCGGGCTCGATCGAGCACCTGACCACGGCCGGGCCGTCCACATCAGAGACGGTGTGCGGCGAGCTACAGCTCTCCACCGAAATCGGCGGTCTGCTCGTCCGGATCCACATTCAGGGCGGCCAGGGCAGCACCGGCGATCGCGAGCGCTAGGGACGACAGCAACGCGACGTTCAGCGACACGTATCCACCAAGCAGAGCGACGACAGCAGGAAGCAGCACATACACGTACCGGCGGACCTCGGGATCGAGCAGCCGGTTCCCGGTGGCTTTCGAGGCGGCGTAGCCCAGCCCGACCGCGAGGGTCGCGACGTTGAGCCACAGTGCGGCCGTGGTCTGCGTCAGCACCCCCCACGCCGACAAGGCGGCGACGATCACGGGCAGCAAGTTGTAGAGGGCCTTGCGCATGGTGGCAGTCATTTGGACTCCTTCGGGGTGGGGGGTGATCCAAGATCGGGCGATCTGGATCATTTAGTCAGACGCCGAGCAGGGACCGGACTTCGGCCGCGATCGTCGCCCGGGTCGCGGCCGTCACCGGCTGGGACGTCTTCACCGCGGCGGGTGCGTAGTCGTCGAATGCGACCGGGGTGGTCGGGGCGAGCCCGAGCCGCTTATTCTCGGCGGTCTCGATCTTGAGGACGGCGGCGAGGAACAGGATGCTGGCCCGTCGCAGATGGGACGCGTCGCTGACCAGGGTGTAGCTCGACAGTCCGGCCTTACGCAGCGCCGCGACCGAAAGCCTCGCGTTGCCGATCGTGGACGACGACTTGTCCTCGACGATGATCCGGGCAGACCCGATCCCCTGCGAGATCAGCCAATCCAGGCCAAGCCCAGCCTCGGTCACACCAGCCTTCGGCTTGCCCCCGGACACGACCACCTTCGACGTGGGGCTGAGGTCGAGCGCGGCCTTCGCGAGCTTGAGCCGGCGGAGCATCTTGGCAGGCATCGTGCCGTCCGGCTTGAGTCCGGACCCGAGCACCACGTAGGCGTGACCGGTGGCCGGGACGACCACCTGATCGGGGGAGTAGGCCAGCGTCATGCCCTTGTCGAGCTTCGCCCAGGCGCCCATGAAGGCGGCCCACAGCGGCCCGTCGTACGGGGAGCGGCGCACCACCCGAAGCAGCGCGTCCCCGGTACTCTGCCCGGCGGCGTAGCGGGCCACCATCTGTCCCGCGAGCTCGGCAGGCGTGTAGGGACGGACGATGAAGGTCCACCCCTTCGAGCGGGCGTAGAGGTCCCGGAGTCGCCCTTCGCGACCGGTCTGGTCACCCTTCGCCCCACCCGTGGAGGTGCCCTTCTCGGTGGACTCGAAGCTGACACACCGGCCACCGCCGAGGGCGTAGACGACGTGCCCCGGCCCGACGATCGCGTCACCTTCCCGGGCCTCGGCCTTCAGCCTGGCCAGGCTCCAGCCGGACACCCGGATCAGCTTGAACATGCCCGTCGCCTTGAGCTTCGCGGCAATGTTGCCCGTGTAGAAAGTGCCCTCGAGGACGGACCGATCGATCAGCCCACCGAGGTAGTAGATGATGCCGACGCTGAATGAGCAGTCGGTGTCGCCCGGCTCACGCAGACCGGCGACGCCAAGCTTGCCGTTGTCAGCCAGGGCGGACGTGCGGTCGTCCTGTCCGTAGCCGAAATTGCCGGTGGCGAGCTTCGTCGCGACTTGGGTCGCGGTCGCGACCGTCATGCCAGCCCCCCCGTGCCCTCGATCGCAGGGTCGGCGGGGTTCGCGGCCTCGAAAGCGGCCAGCTCATCGTCCGGGACGCCCTCCTCGATGGAGGCGGTCACCTCGTCGGGGGTGTCCTCGGTGTCGAACTCCACCGCGTCGGGGGTCTCTTCGGGCAGCATCAGGGCCTCAATTCCAAGTGGGAGGGGGTCAGACTTCGAAGTTGAAATGGAGCTTTAAAGCCGGATTGCAAGTAGGGGCTTCAAGTAGGGATTAGACGGGCAGTCCTCAGGGACGCCGCTTCTCGATCTCTTTCGCGTGCATCTGCGGGCAGTGATCGGCGAACGCGCGCTCGAGGATGGCCGGGATCTCCTCAAGGTGCGCGTCCAGGTCTTCCCGGACCTCAGTGAGCGCCTTGGTGGCGATGGCGTCGCGGCGGTCGGCTGAGTGCTCCATGGCGCGGATAGAAAGCACCAGGTCCTGCACGTGCCGCTCGACACGGTGCGCCGATTCGGCAGCCAGTGTGGCCTGAGCCATCGCCCCCGCGGCCGCCGACTTGGACTCGTCGATGTCCTCACGCAGGTTAGTGCTGTGCGTGTTGGCGACCTGCTCGCGCACCTCGTCGATCGCGCCCCTGGTGCTCCGTGCGGTGATCCACGCAGGGACGCCACCGATCAGGGCCAGGAGTACCACGACAGTCGCCCACGCCAGCCAGGGGATGCCATCGGGTGGTGGGATCATGCGGCGATCTTGGCCGCGAGCTTGGCGTACGTCGACTGAGACAAGCCGACGCCGTCGAGGAGGTAGCCCTCGATCCCGTCGTATCGGTCGTACATCTTGGTGATCGCCCGATCCAGCCATACTTGCTTGACCGACTGGCCGCCGTAGGTTTTCCAGCCGGACTTCAGATATTCGCGCCGGATCTGGTCCAGCGGCACCCCGGCGACCATTTGCAGGACAGCAGACACCCAGCCGGTGCGATCCTTCCCGGCGGCGCAGTGGATGACCACCGCGCCCTTCGCGGTGGCGATCGCGGTCAACGCCTCCTTGATCGCGGCCCGGTTCGTCGAGCTCGTCACGAAGGGCTCGTAGCGGCCATCGCCGGACCCGGCGGCCATCTTCGCGGACACCTTCGAGATGCCGGCGATCGTCGGGTCCGATCCGCCATTGAGCATGACGTCAACCGTGACGCCCAGGGTCTGGAGGATGTAGCGGTCCATGCTGCTCGTGGTGTCCAGATCAGCGGAGCGGTAGATGACGCCGCGCTGCATCGTCAGCCCATCCGCAGCCTCACCGGCGACATCGCGGAAGTTGCCCCGCGCACCCTTCAACCGGACCGTCTTCGCGTCCGGGACGGCCTTGCCACCATCCGCACGAGACCACCACACCCGGCCGTCAGTCGTCCGCTGGTAGTAGGCCTTGTACGTGACCGAATGAGACTCGACACCCACCGGGAGACCGAGCGCAGCCTCACCACCGGCAGCCTGATAGGTCGCCAGGATGCGGCCCTTCATCGTGTAACCGTCGCCGGTGAGGTCGGCAGCGGCAGGGGAGGCGGCGAGGGACAGGGACAGGAGCGCAGCACACAGCCACGCCAGCATGCGACGCATGGCGAGTCCTTTCGGGGTTGGGGTCAGATTGGGTAGGTCGCTTGCATATGCATCTGATCCCCTGAGGAGATCGACGCGTTCGGGTGTAGGTCGGTAAGCTGGAGAATCCCGGTGGTCGGGTCGACGTAGCCACCTCCGATGCTCCAGCTCGTGCGCCACACGAAAGGTATCCAGTTGATCGGCCACGCGGCGGGCAGACATCCGGCGGGGGCGGTCAGCACCGGAGTATCGGCCAGATGCCCGGTGGAGGAAGCGGTGATCGTGGACCCGGTCCGCAGCACCCTTACCACAATCGAAATGTAGGGACCCATCGACCAGCGGTAGCCGGCGTAGTCGATCGACCAGCCCGACGAGGCGGCGAAACCGGCCGTGATCCACGGAAACTCGGACAGGACGCCCAGGATCACCCTGGTATTGCTGTCGCCGATGATCTGCACCGAGGCGCCGGCCGTTACCGGCCCCCGCAGATGGCCGGGCACCTTGGCCTCGACGAGCTTGCCGCCCAGGTCGATCACCGCATACTGAGCCGACCCGTACAGCTTCAGCTCGGTGACGATGCCGTTGTCGATCCACGCACCACCGGCAGCTTTGGTGATCTCGGCCGCGACACTCACTGAATCGCCCGCTGCATCATGGTGACCGTCATTACCTGCGGCTTCGCGGCCATGCGCAGATTCCAGCTCGACACCGCGAAATCTCCGGCTACACCGGCAGTACGGCGGGCCAGGACCGCGGCCCTGCGGTAGCCCAGGTCGGGCCGCGGCAGGATGGTGATCTTCACCGTCTCCAGCGGACGCCGGTAGCGTTCGTACGTGGCGCGGGCCATATTCACCGCGGCCTCCACGGTGGATACTGCGTCGGAGCTGATCGTCTTCGGCCACGACACCCTACCCACATAGGTGGAGCTGCCGGGGTCGGTGTCCTCCACCACCCCCACCACCGGCGGCACCACCTCCGGATTCGTGCTCCTGCACGTGACGGAGTTGGTCATAGTCGAGTAGGTGATCTGCCGGTCAAGATCCGTCACGGCGCAATCTGGTCCCTCCTGCCAGTCGATCACCGGATCGGCGGGCTCCACAGCGGGCCCAATGATGATCACTCCGAGACGGTCCGTACGCGCCACCCACCCGGCGAGCGCCGCGATGTCGGTCCAGTCCTGCTGGGGCGACCTGCTATCCGAGCCCCCGACCTCGTACGGGTTCGGCAGCGTCACCGACGTAGACGCGGTGAAGACCACCGGGGCTTCAGGCAGGACGAAGGCGAACAGCGCGGTGAGCGCGTCGGCCACGTTCGCGCCGCCGAGTTGCAAGGTGGCCCGGTACTGGTCCCCGGCCTCGGCCAGCACGTCTGTCATCGGCACCGACATGCCCACCGACGCCCGGCCAGCCGAGATGCCCAAATCCCCGGTCCGCATCGTGCCGACCGGGATCTCCCACCACGTCCGGTCAGGCTTCCGCAACCTCCACCACAGCCGCACCCGCAGCCGCGCCCGCGGATCGAGCGGGGAATCCTGCGACGTCGGCACCAGCAGCGGGTTCGACACGTCCAAGCTCCCGGCCCAGCGCTGCGCAGCCTCGCCCTTGAAGTCGACCGACGCCGCATCAATATCGAGATTGTGGTCGACGGTGTTGCCGAAGATGTCCACCAACTCGACCCGGGAGGAGATCATGCGGTCGTGCGCATCCAGGTCAGCCAGGAAGGCTGGGTTCACCATGTCGTCCTGCCAGGTCACGGCTGCTCGATCCACCCGATCGGAAGGTCACGTTGAGAGATCGCCACCTGAGCCAGCCGGGCAGGTTTGAAAGCCTCATCCCGGGTGACCCGGATACTGCCCGCGTCGGCATAGACCGCACCGTCGCGCTCCGGTGGCCAGCGCCACACCCACACCGGATGGGCATCAAGCCAGCCGATCAGGTCCAACCTCTCCATCCGGGTGTCGGTGAGGATGGTGGTCACACCGGACCAGCCCTGAGGCTTACCCCGGTCCACCCGGGCGAAGTCGGCATCCAAGCCGTAGTGCGCGGTGATCTGCTCCTCACGCTCCGGCGCCTCATCGTTGCGGATCCGCACCGCACGGTAGGTGCCGTCGTCTCCGATCAGATACCCACCCATGTCGGTGGACGCCACCGGGGCAGGTGACACGGTCCAGCCAGACCACAGCTCGATGCCGTCCAGCACTTGCGACGCGCGGGCCCGGAACCGTCGCGGCACGGCGTAGGTCGCGGCAGGATCAGCCACCACCACCGACGCACCCGCAGGGGTGAGCAGCTCCAGCCGTGCCCAGGTCGTGTCGTTGGTGGGGGTGAGCTCGACGGAGACGGCCAAACCTTGCCCGGCGGTCGCGGACCCCGGCCAGGACGCCACCGGGCCGTTGCTGTCGGCCCACCTCGTGATACCCAGCGCAGCCCGCGACACGGTACCCGCAGGGGCGGCCGGGATCGCATCACCATTCAAGCCTGCCGTGCCCACCCACGAACCCGTCCCGACGGACAGCCCGGGGGTTGGGGCGGCGTCGGTGGCGCTGACCGTGACCGCAGCCGCGCCGACAGCCACGCCACGCCACACGCCGACTTCGAGCAGCAACGGCCCCACCCACGTACCAAGGCCGCTCCCGGCGGCAGGCTGGCACGCCAAAGTAACACCCCACAGCGACGCATCGGTGGCCAGCGTCCGCCACCCGGCCGGGGGAGTCGGGGGAGTCGTGGAAGACCAATCGACAGCCACCACCACCACCAGGTCACCATCGGTGCAGGCGGCGGGCAGGGTCGCCGTCTCACCCCACGCGCTCACCGCACCCACCCATGTGGGCAGGTTGTCAGCGACCGGATTCGCCCAGGCGACCTCCACCGACGCGGCACCAGCCACACCAGCCACGGTCACCAGCAGCGGCCCGGCAGCCTGATTCGCGGCCACCACCGACGACGGGGCAGCCGGAGGAGTCCACGACACCGTAAACGCCGACGACGCGACCCACGCCGACCACAAACCCGGCTGCTGAATCTGCACCCACGCCTTCAAGCTCTGCCCGTTCACCCAGGTGGACAGCGGCGGGACCGTCACCGAAGCGTCCGACAGTGCGGTGGCTTGCGAATCCCACAGCACCGAGGAGTCATCCGCAGACGTGGCAGTGGCAGGCAGTATCCGGACCCGGTAGGCCTGCTGCCCCCCCGTGGTGGAGCCTGTCCACGACACGGTCGGCATCAGCGACCCGGCCGGAGACGACACAGTGACACCCGTCACGGTGGGCGGGGTGATCGCGCTGACCGTCACCGACGACCACGCCGACCAGACGCCCCCCTCCGACGTCTGGATCGAGATGGCGTAGGAGGAGCCTGAGACCAGCTGCCCGGCCGCGACCGTCGCCGTAGCTGACGACGAGGCGATAGTGGTGATGCTGCCCGTGAGGGTTCCGCCCGAAGTCAGGTAGTAGGTGGTGGTGCCGTCCTCCACCACCCGAACCGAATAGCCGTCCTGCGTCCCGGTCTGCGCCGAGCGGTGAATCCACGACAGCACCGCAGCCGCAGCAGCCGACAGGACCGAGCCATTCGACGGGCCGGTGATCGTCGGCGCCGACGGGCCAGCGATCGGCACAATCTCCACGCTCGTGGAATCGGTGCCGTTGAAACCGGTCAGACCCACCCAACCCGGCACCGCCTGCGGACCGAGCACCCACACGTTGCAATGGCGGCCGTCGTACACGGCCAGGACCTGGTCGGCGCCCACCGCACCCGACGGAGTCAGGGCCTTACGGCCACGGCCCGACACCTCCACCATCGAGCCCGCGACCGTCGTTGTCACACCCGGATTCTGCGAACCCAAATCGGACACGGCACCGATCCGGCCAGCACCGCTGTAGACGCTCAGCGTCGCGGCGTAGCCCTTCACGATCGGCAGCGCCGAAGCGATATCGGAGGCGGTCAGCACCTTCCACCAATGGTCAGACGAGGGGGTGTGCTTGTACGACGACCAGCCGTCGACCTGCCGCTTCGACGACGGCGTGCCGTACGCGTGCAGCACCGCGAGATGACCCACCGCAGAACCGGCAGGCCACGACAACGAACCCGAGTTACCCGACCAGTACGGGCCGACGGTGGTGCCGACTCGGGAGACAGCCATCAGCCCCTCCTCAGTGAGGACACGATCCGGGCCTCGGCGTAGTCGGCCAGGTGGTCGATTCGGTCGAAGCGCAGGGTTGCGCCGGACAGGGCGTCAGCCACCGCGGCGGCCAGGTTGGCGGTCGAGGTGGCCGAGTTGACCGACGTGGCCCGAATCGCGTTCGCGGCGATATCCCACTGTGGCGCGGTCAGAATCGCCTCGGGCTGCCCCGTTAGGTTCGTCGTCAGCGTCGTTCCCGGCTCCAGCCAGCCCCCGGAGTCGAACAGCTTCCCGACCGTCTGCGACAGCCCCTGCGAGATCACGGCAGGGATAGCCGACAGGGCATCCCCCCAGAACCCACCACCGTGATTCTCCTTCGCCTTCGACAGCAAGGGCGACGCCGACGACTTGTAGGACGACAGCGGATCATACGAGCCACCACCCGACGATGACCCACCCGCCAGCCCGATCGGCTGCACATGCCAAGGCTCGTAGCTCATCGGCCAATACAGGCCGAACGCCTTCCCCCTCGCGCGGTGCGCAGCCTTCGTCGACGGCGACAAGTCGGCCGCCAGCCCCTTCTGGTGCATCGACTTCCCGGGAGGCGCAGCCTTAATGTTCCGCTGACCAGTGATGTACAGGTGATAGAGCCGCGCCTGCTCCGCATACGACCGGTAACCGACGCTCACCCGGTAGCGGTTCCCCACGGCCGGATTCCACGCACTCAGGCGGCTACGGAACGTCTTGTTCAGCCCACCGACAGCCCCACCCATCGCATAGCCCGGAATCTTCCGGGTCCGCATCGCCTCTACCGCGGCCACGCCACCATGGGCGGCCACATCCTCCTGAGAGAACACCACCTCGCCCCGGTGCACGATCCCGGCCGGCTCATACTTCCCACCCGGCCCCGTGTAGCCACCAGAGGCGAAGCCGTTGAAGTTCCAGTCGCCCAAGTTGGAGGCGATACTGCCCAAGCCGAGCGCGTTCAGCACCGACCGGACCGCGCCCAATAGCGGATTGACGACGTTCTTCGCGATCCACTTCACCGGCCCCGAGAACGCATCCTTCAGCCCGTTCCAGGTGTCGCCGATGAACTTCACCGCACCCTCGAAAGCTTTCTTGATCAGGCCCAGGGTGGTGTCGATGGCACCCTTCGCGAGGACGACCGGCGCGTTCAGGATCGCGGTAAGCCCATCCCAAGCCGACGAGAAGACGTTGCTCACCCAAGTCCAGGCGGCCGAGAACGCGCCCGCGACCAGATCCCAGCCGGCCTTCGCGGCACCAACGATGCCATCCCAGATCATCTTCCAGGACAAGACGAACACCTCGCCGAAGCGGGTCATCGCGAGCACGATGTCGTCCCACACCCCGGACAGCCACGTGACGAACGCGCCCCACACCTGGGATACCCATTTCACGACCGCGTCCCAGTTCATGACCAAAGCGACAAGCCCGGCGATGATGAGCCCTATGCCGATCGCAATCCACGTAATCGGGTTCGCCAGCAGCGCCACCGTGAAGGCCCATGCCGACGCAACAGCGCCCCACGTCGCGGCGGCTAGCGCGATAATCCCGGCCACGATCGCAGGACCGGTAATGACGAGCAGCGCAGCACCAAGGCCAGCGAGAACCGGCAGGGTGACCCCTTGGTTATCGGTGAACCACTGGCCGAACCCAATCAGCGACGACACGACCCCATCGATTCCGGGAATCATCGTTTCGGACATGAAGCCCATGACGTTCGACACCATCGGGAGGAATATCTCACCGATCTTGGTGGAGACGTTCTCCCACTGCGCAGCGGACCGGGCCTGCTTCCCGGCCAGGGTGTCGGACTCCCGACCGAAAGCGCCCTGCGCGTCAGCGGTCTGCTTCGTGATCAACGACAGGCGCGCCTCGGCCTTGGCCTGCTCCAGCGCCTTCCCGGTCAGCTTGTCCTGCCCCTTCGCTACGAGCTCGGCCTTGATCGCGGACTCAGACAGGCTCACGCCATATTTCTCGATCGGGTCCGACTCCCCACGCATGGCCGATGCCAAAGCATCGACCGCATCCGTCGTCGAACCACCAAACTGGGCGGCGAGATCAGCCCCAGTCCCAATCAAGCTCTGCGTCTGTGCGGAATAGTCGGCTATGCCCTTGTTCTTCAGCCCGGCACCCAGCGTGGTGGCCAGCTCGTTATAGGCGTTCTTCGACAACCCGAGCGCGCCCGCGGCACCCTCCGACGCGGACTTGATCTGCCCGGCCGTCTCCTTGAACACCGCCTGCACGCCACCGACTGACTGCTCCAGCTTCGACGCGTCCCCAATCGAGTCGGAGAACGCTTTCCCCACAGCCAACCCGGCAGCGGCAGCGGCACCGATCAAGCCCAGTTTCAAGGTTGACCCGAGCCCGGAAAGCCCCGAAGACAGCTTCGTCTTGATCGAGTTCGACGCCGTCGTTCCGGCCGCAGCGGCCTGCCCCGGCAGCTTCGTGAATGGGTTCGACACATGCCCAGTCACAGCGCCCTTGAGCCGCTGCCCGAGAGTCTTCGCAGCCCCACCAGCCTTGTCCGCGGCCGTCTCGGTCTGCGCAAGGCTTGACTTCAGCGACTTCTGAGCATCGGTCAGCGTCTTTGTGTCAGCAGAGACCCGATCGGTAGCGACCGCGTGGTTCCGGCGAGACTTCGTCAGCTTGTCCTCAGCGGCCAGCAACTGCGACGACTTCGCCTTGCCCGAATCCCGCAGTTCGGCGAGCTTCGCCTCCTCGATCGCGACCTTTCGCGCAGCGTCAGCCTCGGATTCCCGGCTCGCCTTGATCCGCTTCGCAGCGGTAGCGACAGCATCGGCCAGCTTCTTCTGGTCAGCCTCAGCCGAAGCCGTGGCACCCTTCGACGCTGACTCAAACCCTCGCTTGTACTGCGCACCGGCCTGCGCACCAGCCCCAGCGACCTGGCCGCCAATCCCCTTGATGGTGGCGGCCAGGTCCTTACCGAGATTCTGCGTCGAAATACCGACGCTGAGGATCGTGGAGGCAAGCTCGATTGATTCCCCCACCACTCACCCCCTCATCATCTTGAACAGCTCCCCGGGTCGGGCCACGGAGCTATCGGCAGCAGGATTCAGCCACTTCGGCCGCTCGATCGGTGACGGCTGCCCCGGGCGCTTCAAGCTCTTCACCTGCACCGTTGGGACGCCGGACTGAATCACCGCAGTAAGTGACCGGAGCTGCTCCAGGATCCCCGCCAGAAGCTCAGTGTCGTTCGTCCATTCCTGCCGTCTACGCTCAACCTCGGCCAAGCGGCGGACGTCATCAAGCTGCCCGAAATCGAGTTCAGACAGCTCGCCGAGACTCAGGCCAGTCACGATCCCAATCTCGGCCAGCGACGTCAGGACAGAGCTTTTCCCCGCTCCACTTCCAGCCACTCGACCTCGGCCACCGAATCAACCCACTCATCGAATCCAGCGTGCGGCCGGCCCAACGCATGCCAGATCAGCCACATGTTTTCGGCCACCGTCTCCGGCGCCTCCTTGTGGTGTTCGGCTTCGAAATTGAACAGCAGTTTCGGCCGGTTCGGGTTGACGATCACGCTGGTGTCATCCTCGTACCAGACGCGCACGACACGGCGCTTCGTGACCGGCTCAGCAAGTTCCGGGATGGGGGTGGGCTCTGGTTTGGGTTGGCGGCTTACGGCCACGATGGGGCTCCTATCGACGACGCGGCTCCACGATTGAAAGCGTCAGCCGAGCCGGGAGCCACGGCGGCCCGGCTGACGCGTACAAGGGGTCAGGCGGTCTTGACCGCGATCCGCGCACCGTAGGACACGTTCCCGGCAGCATCCCGCACCCGGTGCTGGCAGACGTATCCGGTGTCAGTGACCTTGCCCGTCACGGCCAGCGTCGCGGCCGTCTGGTACGCCGACCAGGTTGCGCCGTCGTCGCTGGTGAAGCTGTACGGGGTCGCGTGCAGCGCCACCGCATCCGAAGCGCCCGTGACGCCCAGCGTGAAGCCGGTGGTCGTGATCGAAGACGCAGCCAGCGACCCCGCGACCGGCGCCACCAGGTCGGCCGGGTTCGCGGCGAACGCCGGATCATCGGTATCCATGAAGAACGACATGCCGGACGCGGGGGCAAGCGCCGTCCACTCCAGCGGCAACTGGAGCGAGTCGGCACGCACCAGCGAGAACTCGACCTCGGCCGACTGCTGAGCCCGACGGAAACCGAACCGATAGTTGATCCCGACATCGACGAAATCGACCAGCAGAATGCCCTCAGGCAGGACACCGGCGGTCGGCTCCCACCGGTACACGGCCGGAATCACGCCATTCTGGGCACGGGTCTGCACGATCGTGCCACCCACCGCAGCCAGCCACGTATCCCGCGACGTCTGCTGCAAGGTGAACTTGCACACCTTCGGCTCGGACGTGACGAGCTTCCGCAGAATGTCGGACGTCTGCCAGCCGGGAATGTCTTCGGTCTCGCGAGACAGGGTGAAAGTCACCCCGTCGTCGGTGGTGTAGCCCAGGTCTATGAACTCGGCCGGAGGGGCATCGAGATAACTCGGGATGGTCGCGTTCAGGTTCGGGGTGTACCAGATCGATCCGGTCAGCGCGACCCGGACCTGGGAAGCGTTCTTGGCCATTCGGGGGTCCTTTCAAAGGGGGGTTTCAGGGGCACAACTTGCAAACCCCAAACCCGCACCGGGATGGGGGCGAACAGAAGATGGGGGCTTAGATTCGGCGGGCCGTCACCGAGACCGTGAACAGATACCGCGGGGACTGCGTGACAGGATCGGGCACCGACCTCGGCCGGGACGCTGAAGCTGCATAGACCAAGACGCCACCCGAACCCTGCCAGTCGTCGAGTAGGCCGCACGCCTGCGACGCCACATTGGCGGCCGCCACACTGTCGGCAGCCCACACCTCCACCGACAGGACCGCATCATCAAGCACCACCGCCCGCGCCGGGCCACCGTCGACCACCTGCACCCGGACCAGCACCCCCTCGAGCGGCCACGACGTGACCGCAGGGCGGGACGTTCCCACCGTTGCAGCGAGCGCCGAGGCTAGGAACGCGACCACGGCAGCTTCGACATCGACCGGGCGCGGCATCATGAACGGCCGGCATTCATCGACTTCAGCAGGGTGAGGTTCGCGGCCGAATCGACAGCAGCCTCAGGCGTCTCCGGCACCACGACAGCCCGAGCTCGGTTACGCCCCGGCGAATCTTTCGCGCCATACTCCTCGCCAGACTGCCGGGAAGCTTCGGCCGCGATCTTGTCGGCAACACTCCTCGCCCACTTCTTCGCACCATCCGACTTTCGCAGAGCACGGAAGCCAGCATTGTTCAGGCGAATGTTCGTGAACTTCCACGGGGCGCTCATCCGGACACCCTTCGCAGCGTAATCACAGTCCCGACGCCACGGCCCGTGTACGGGTTTCGCCACCGGTCAATCTCGCCGTCCACCTCATACAGGGAGCCACGGCAGCGCCACTGATCTCGCGCGTCCGCAGCTTGGCCAAATCCGAGGTACAGGACCGGGGCTGAGGCAACCCGCTGCCCACCGTCGAAAGTCTCGACGCTCTGGCCAGGGTCGAAGCCGGCATGATCGACCGGGACCGGGATGCCACGTAGGACAGTCTCGGCGCCGTGAGCATTCCGGATCGTTGAGGCGTACGGCAGCCGGTGCACCGTCTCGCCCCGAAACCGGCTCACGACCAACCCGGCCGGCGAACGAACAGATCGGCGATCGGCTCCACCGGCGGGAAGTTGCCCCGCGGCACGGCGCCGGACGGGGCGGCGGCACAGAACGCGGCCAGGGCCGCCTGCTCGTGCGGCTGGAGGACATGCAACCCGGCCTTGACGGTGTCAGTGAAAGGACCGGTGACGCTGGTGCCCTCCACCCCGGTGCCGATGTCCAGCCAGCGGCGCACGATCGGAGTCAACAGCGCCCGGAGGGATCGCCTCCGGGCATCCGTCAAACCATCAGAGATGGTCGGATAGTGGAGCGATAGGTGAACCTCCAGCTCGGAGATCGTCTCGCTGACGTCCTGCACGTCACAACCGACGAAGTCGGCCTCATCGAGCCACTCACCCATTGCCCCACCCCCCTAGCTACAGTGCGGCGGTGATGGCGGCGAGAAGGTCAGCCTTCTTCGTCGCCCCACCCAGATCGATGCCACGCTCGGCAGCGAAAGCCCGCAGGCCGGGAAGGTCCAGACCGTCCAGACCCTCAGGGCTCGGAGCCTCGACCACCGGAGCGGGCTCAACCTTTGGAGCGGCGACGATGGCGCCCTCCTCCAAGAGCCGACCGATCTCCTCGGCGGTGACCGCAACGGAGATCGGCTGATTCTTGTAGGCGTACATCTGCCGGCCTTCGTTGGTGGTCGCCACCACCAACGGCCAGTTCGCGACGTATCCCACAGCTCAGGCCCCCGTGATCTTCCACGCGCATGCAGGCTCGATCACGACCGGCACCACGATGGCGCGAGCACGGATCCACCACTTATCAGTCTTGTCGTCCCGAATCGTCTTCACCTCAGTGCCGACGTCGTTGACGCTGGTGTAGCCCGGACCCTGATTGACCTCCCGACCAATCCCTCCGAGCTGCTTGGAGTCGAGCACCAGCACCGTGGATGCGACCGGAACGTTCGGCGACGGGAGCCACAGCATCCCGTCGATCTCGGGGAAAGCGCCCGAAGCGAGCGGGTTCCCGGCCTCACGCGGCAGGAAACCGGCAGACACGAACGCCGCGAACGCGTAGGCCCACTGAAGATCGTTGATGACGACCGTATCCGGGTCGTAGCCCTGATTCAGCGCGAGAACGTTGGCCTTCGCGAGCGCCACATCCTTCAGCATGGATCCGGCGGTCGCGGTCGCCCACGCGGTCCCGGCAGCGGTGGATTGCGTGACTGCCGACGCGATCGCAGACAGCGCGACCGAATCGACCTTCTTGACGTTGCTGTTGGCCAGCTTCGTCAGGCCACGCTCAACCGGGTTGACCTTGCGTCGCTTGATCGACGCGTCGGTGATCTCCGCATCGTCACCCCAGTTGACGGGCACCTGCATGGATGCGGCCCCGTCGGGCAGGTTGACGATCGGGTACTCGGCGCCGGAATCGACCGGCTCCGGGTCACGGCTCGCGAAGATCGACTCTCCGGTTTCGTAGCCGATCGCGCCACCTTCAATCTCGTAGCGCTCGGACAGGATCCGGGCGGCGATGTAGCGCTGCTCCAGGATGGTGCGCAGGCGACGCGCGACCAGGGTGGGGCTGTTGAGGAACCGGCTGATCGAAATCGTGTCGCCCGACAGGGTCGGGGAAGCCGGGGGGTAGGTCTGAGGCATGTCTTCTCTCTCTCAGCGGATCGGGTCGATTTCGACGTCGTTGCCGTCGGTGGCCGTGGTGAGCGCAAGCCCGACGACGTTGAAGTCGTTGGTTCCGTTGGTGTGGGCCGCGACCTTCCCGGCAGCGGCAGCCTCGACCAGTTGGCCGGCGGTGATCCCACCAGATGCGACTGCGTACTGGATGCCGTCCTTCGTGACACCGGTGAGGCCACCGGAGGCGGCGTCGTGAGTCGCCCATCCAAGCCATGCGTGGGTTGCCGCAGTCGTGGGGGCCACGGTTCCCGACCCCGACACGTACAGCAACTGTCCACCAGTGACAGCCGCGGACGTGGTGCGGGTGATGATCTGGCCAGGCACGTGCTTGGGGCTGTAATCGGCCATGACTCAGGCCTCCTTTCCGAACAGCGACTCGTACAGGCGATCTTCCTCGGACGACTCGCCACCAAGAGCAGAGCCAACCTCGGAGACGGGGACCATGTTCTTGGCCAAGGTGGCCAGGATCGCGGTCGTGCCAGCCTCGTTCACGTCGAGCTGGGCCCGGAACTCGGCAGCGGACGCGGCGGTGATCCGGCCCTCACGCAGAGCTGCTGCGATGACGCCATCACGGCGGGCAGTGATCTGCTCTTCGCGAGCCTGGCGACCAGCGGACGCATCGGCCTGCAAGCCAGCCAGCGCGGCCTGATCGATCAGGACAGTGCCAGCAGGCGGGGTGATGGTGGCACGCTCGGCGAGAGCCTCATCGAGCGCGGCCAGGACGGCCACGGTGTCGGCCTCGGCGTTCGTCACGCCGAGCCGCTGCCGGAGGGCGGACAGGAACTCCTCCATGAGGGGCTCCTCCTTCCTATCTTGTTGACCCGGCTCGGACGAGACGGGGGCATGTGGGGACTGCTTCGCGGCAGCCAAGGCCAGCACGTTCAGCGGCGCAGGAGCAGCCGCCCGGCCGGCATAGTTGAAGACGGACAGATCAAAGGCGGCCGTCGCCTCCTCATCAACCTCGGCGGCCTCGTCGGTGCGGTCAGCAAGACCGGCCGCCACGGCCTCCTCGGCGTCGTACCAGGTTTCGGCGAGCATCAACTCGCGCCAATCCTTCGGATCGCCACCGGCCCGCTTGGCGTAGATCCCGGCGTAGTTGCCGGACAGCTTGTCCAGCACATCGGCGGTCTTCCGGACGAACGCTGCCGGGCCGAAAGCACCCCCGGAGGCGTCATGGATCATCACCTGCGACCCGCGTGCCATCACCACCTCGTCACCACCGAGCATGATCACCGACGCCGCAGAGGCCGCCAGACCGTCGACCACCACCTGCACCGTCGCCTTGTGCTGGCGAAGCGCATTCATGATCGCGATCCCGTCCCAAGCCGCCCCACCAGGGCTATTCAGGTGAAGTTCGATCTCATCCACATCGAGAGCGTTGAGCTCGGCCACGAACTCGGGCGCGTTGACACCGAACCACCCTCCGATCACGTCATAGATCGACACCCGCGCCCGTTTCGGCGCCCCGGCGACAGCCTCGAAGCGATACCAGGGCCGATTGGGGTCCAGGCCTTGCAGGACGTGCGGAATATCAGGCACTGGGGGTCTCCTCGGTTGTGCGTGCAGTGGCGGCGTCCCGGACCGGCAGCCCGTACGACTCGCGAGTAAAGTTCTCAAGCGGCTCATCCGGGGTAATCACCCGGGCGTCAACCAACGACTTCAGCGCCTCGGCCGTTAGTGACGCGCCGATCTGGTCAGAGACAATCCGCGGCGCCGGCTCATCGAGGCCGAAATTGACGTCGACCAGGTCCTCGATCACGTGCGCATTGATCACGCCGTCGATCTGGTCGGAAACCGCCTGCAACGACAAGGTGAAGAAGTCCGCGAAAGTCGTGCCCAGCGCCCACGACCCCGTCTCGGTGCCAAGGTTCAGGAAGTGCGCCAGCACGGCGCGCGCCATCTGCTCGTCGTAGTAACGGATCACTGGCAGCGCGTCCGGGAGTTTGCCCTCCACGCCCTTGAGGTTCAGCATCGCGCCGTTCGCGATCGACGCACCCGCAGTCTCGCCAGACTTGAAGCTCTTCGCGATCTCCAAGCCAGCATCGATCTGCTGCTGCACCAGATCCCGCGCCTGATCCTGTGTCAAACCCGCATCCGGCAGACTGGGGGCCACGTACACTGGCACGCCCATGCCGTTTCGGTCGATAGTCTGCTGCTGAATCCGCAACAGCTGGTCTTTCAACAGCCAGTACTTGTAAGCCGGCCGCAACAGCGACTGGCCGATCCACGAATCCTCGCGCTCATTGCTGTACACCACCAGCCGGGACACGTCGAGCCGGGCAACCTTCGTGCCTATCACATTCTGCTCGACCGCGACCAACCCACCGTCGGAGGCCTCATCCCACTTCGAAATGGTCTTCGGCGGCCTCCATCCAAGTTTCCGCAGCCGAAACGCGCCCGAAGGGTCAAGCCGGTACACCTGCTCAAACACCGCGTGGCCGAAATCCAGCGACGTCAGCGCCAGTCGCAGGTGGTCCGGGAAGCTGAACCGGTCCCGCGTCCGACGCGGCGCCGACGCCTGCTCACCGACCACCGGAAGACCCAGGTCCTCAGCCACCAATCGGACAACCTCGGGTCGGCAGCCCGCGCCGTCGATCCGGCGCGGCGACCTGCGGACCGGCATCTTCACTGCACGCAACACGGAGGCGACCTGAGCCTCTTCCCGGCGCATCCGGCCGAACACGTCCATCGACAGCGGCCAGCGCAACTCCGGCGTCCGCTCATCATCCAGCGATGACCACCACTTGCTGGACTCACGCAGAGCGCCCACCTCGGAGAGAGGAACCGACACGTTGACCCCTCTCTCTAGAATCCGGCCGAAGCCACGTCGAACTCGCGCACCCCAGCGGCACGCGACACGGAAGCGGAAGCCAACGACTTAGGCGGTGGGGGCGGGGGCGGAGTAAACAGCACCGGCTCACTCGCCTGATACACGGCGAACTCCCACGCGATCACCGGCGCAGCATCACCCCGCGAGCGGCGCCGATCGATCACCGGGTTGTCGCCAAGATCTCGGGTGGTGGCCATCATCACCGAGTTGTCAAGCGCCGGCTGGATGTTGTGCCGGACCTGGCCCGTCTTCACCAACTCAGCCACCCGACCATGCACCGCAGTCAGGCGCGGACCACCGATCGCGATAATCGGGATCGTGAAGCTACGATCAGCACTCAGCCTCGCCAGCACGTCAGAAGCCGGAGCACCACGCTCCTGAGCCGAAACTGACTCGATCCGGTCGGCATGATCCATCAACCAGTCCCGCAGCCACTCCGTGCCCGGCTGGACGGCCCGCAACTCAGCTTGAAGCACCCCATCCGGACGGCGACCACCGAACGCTACGTACGATTTGGACCCGTCCCGAGCCACATCAAACGCGGCCACCACATCCCCGACGATCACGTCTTCCGGATCAGCCGACTTCACCCCCGAAGGGGAAACGATCGGCTCGTTCGTGATCGCATCCCACGCGCCAGGATCGAAGATCCCCAACAACGCACCGGACGGCCACTGGCACAGAACCTCAGTCCGGAACTCCCACTCCGGGTCGGTCCCGCACGCCGACGCGATCGCCCGCTCGGTGATGTCGCCATACCCGAGCGACGGGTTCGCCTGACACCAGCCCTCGCGGTCCCACTTCGACTTCTCCGGTGCGGCCGACCACTCAGCCAAGAACAGGTCATCGACGGCGACCTCAAGATCGTCAAGATTCAGATCGGCGAGCTCGGGATCCTCTCGCAACTCCTCCAGGTCGAACTCGTCCGGCGCACCCAGCCGGGCAGCCTCAGCGGAGACGATCCGCTCAGCCTCAGCCAAGACCGCGCCGTCAGGATCGCCCAACTTCTCGTGCGCCATCAACCGCAAATGCCGCAACACCACTGACGTCACATCACCGGCATTCGAGAAGCACCACACCTGAGCCAGCGGCCGAGCCATGGTCGTTTTCGTGATCGCCGACCACGCGAACCAATTCTGCTGCTCCCGCAACTCATCCAGGATGATCAAATCGCCAGACAGGCCGCGTCCGGCCTTCCGGCTCGCGGCCTTCACCTTCCACCGCTCACCAGTGGACAGGATCAGCGCTTTCTTGCCATTGACCATCGACACGTGCCGCCGGAATGCCAACAGCTCCGGGCGGACCGGAAGATCTTCGTCGTCGGTCTCCTCGACCAGGTCAACCCCGGCTTGCCAAATCTCCTCAGCCGTATCCAGATCCTGCGCCGCAGAGAGAACCACCCGCACACCGCGAGCGAACATCGCCCACAGCGAAAGCACGATCGACAGCGTCGACTTGCCATTCTGCCGAGCTACCAGGACGACAATGTTCCGGAACCTGAACGTGCCATCCGGGAGCGTCTCCAGTGCGTGGATCAGCAGCCATCGCTGCCACGGACGTAGGGTGATCTTGCAAACCTCGGCCGCAAAGTCGGCCACCGAGAAGCCGCGCGTCGTCTCCTCGGTCAGCGCACACCCGCAGCCACACGGACCCGGAGCGCCGGACACCAGCGGAGTAGTGAAGATGCGTGGCGTCGTCCGGCCGACCAGCTTCTTACGGTCCAACTTCCTGGCGTCACGCTTCCGCGGATCGCCAGAGCGGCTAGCCCGCGCGCTGAGCTTGCTGCTCGCGCTGCCGGAAGGAGGCGACGCGCCCATTGGCACCGCCCTTCCCCTTTTCAGCCCCAGCCTTCGCGGCAGCCTCGGCAGTCTTGGCCGCGATCGCAGCCCGACCAGCCGGCGTCGCACCCAAAGACTCCAAGCACCTCAGCAGATGAGGCCCCAGATAGAGCGCTTTCGTGATCGCCAACGGATCCCCAGACAGCCACGCATCATCGATCGCGCCGGCATACGTCAAAGCCAGCACGCGGGCAGCCACATCGGCCGGAACCAGCGGCAAACTGGCCACCGCCTCCTCCACAGCTTCACGAAGATCCACGAAGCCACCTCCACACGCGATAGGGGGGACCCGGAACCACAGGGGGGAGAGGAAGGA
>OFRO01000102.1_pt1 | contig 31438 bp, 43 predicted proteins | sample 1543091 | NCBI WGS metagenome assembly OFRO01 (sample SAMN07774217, study PRJEB24372) | wastewater metagenome | isolation source: Exp Tend NO 10WW | collected 2016-02
CCAAGTAAATTTGATATTCACCTTGACAATCAAACGAAATTTAATCTACCTTCACGGCTGATCGCCAAGGTATTTTTATTTCGTTGGATCTACCGCGGGCCTGCGTTTGCATATAGCCGCGATCCTGACTTTATGGTTGTCAGTAAGTCGCAGAAGTTCTGGCAAGATGTAATTGACCAGTACTATTCAAAATACAAAGATCTGTACGCTACTCACATGAAGTACCTACAAGAAGTGAATGCAACTGGTAAATTACGTTCACCGTTAGGTCGGTCATATCAATTCAAAAAGTATCCTAAAAATGGAGGTATGGAATATTCAGAATATGAAATTACTAACTACCCTAACCAGGGTCTTGGAGCTGACGTTATGGCTGTTGCTAGGGTTAGTACTGCTGCCCGTTTTGCTAAGTATAATCTCCGTAGTAAGCTTATTAGTACTATTCACGATAGTATTTCATCCGACTCACCCGACGACGAGGTATCAACGGTTAAAGAGATCTTTCTAGATGTATTTAAAGATTTGCCACAGAACATTACCAAAGCATATGGAATTGATTGGAACCTACCAATGTTGGGTGAAGTTTCTGTTGGACCAAATCTAAAAGATCTAGAGGAAGTTAGTTGACATTTATGAAAACTACTGTATAATATATGTACAGATCAAAGATACTTTCTAATCTAGAATTAGATGCAATAGATCTTTACAATACATTTCCAAATAAATCTGTAGAAGTAATTGCAAAAGAGTTACAGTGTCCCAGTTGGTATGTGCAAAATTGCATCTTTAAGTACCTAAATGGTCAGATAAAAAATGGAAGGTATTATTTAGATAAAGAATTAAAAACCAAGCATCAACCGCGTAGGTCTTTAGTCCCTACAGCAGTAGCTTTACAAATCGCAAAAGACCAGACTAAACAAAGTGGTCTTAAACTTAGAACTATTATTTAAGGAAATATATGCAAATTCAAATTCAATTCATCAACGCTAACGTAGAAGACAAAGGTAAATATAAGCAAGCAGAAATCGCTTTCAAGGATCTTGCGAAGGGTCAAGTGTCTTCCAAGAAGCTTATGTCTTTCACTAATCCAGTTGTCTATAAGACATTAGTTGATGCAAAGAATGGTGAAATTTACACTATTGACATGGAGAAGAATGAAAAGGGCTATTGGGACTGGATTAAAGCAGTCACTAGTACCTCTGTAGACACTTCTAACGCAGTTCCTCCTGGTAAGGCTAACGTAGCCCCTAAAAGCACCTACGAAACGCCTGAGGAGCGTGCAAAGAAGCAGGTATACATTGTACGCCAATCTAGCATTTCCTCTGCAATTGATTATATGAATGGTACTGGTGCTATTAAGAAAGCAACTGCGGCTGATGTAATCTTTTGTGCAAAGGAATTTGAGTCGTATGTGTTTGGTCTAGATACTGGTATTACACCCCTCGCGGATCTACCAACAGTAAACACTGACGACGATATTCCTGTCTAATTAAAGAACAGCCGCCTGATCAACGGAAATGTGGTACGTATGTTACAGCCAAGGCCGAGGACACGTTGGAATAAACCACCATGCTGGATATACCTTAGTCCAGCAACTTTGGAGAATTTATGTTAAAACTACGTGATTTTACTTGCCGCGAATGTGGATTTCACTGGGAAGTATTGACAAAAGAACTAGAAGGTATTCACTGTCCACGCTGCAATGGTGTGGATACGCGATTTGCACACAGTCCACAGGCTATTAAGGTAGCAGGTACTGGGGCTTATACTAATAAAATGAAGATTTAAATGCATGCACTCATAGACGGGGATCTTGTATGCTACAGAAGCGCAGCTAGTGCCAACAATGATCCACTAGATGTCGCGATTCATCGAACAGACAATCTAATGCGCGAATTGCTCACTCAAGTAAATGCTGATACATATATAGCATACTTGACAGGTAAATCAAACTTTAGAAAAGAAATTAATCCAGAATATAAGGCTAATCGCAAAGACCAAGAGCCGCCACGATGGTTAGAAGACTGCAAAGAATTTCTAATACTTGAGTGGAAAGCTAAGATGCAAGAGTATTATGAAGCTGATGATCTCTTAGGAATTAATCAGACAGACGACTCTATTATTATTTCTCTTGACAAAGATCTAAAGATGATTCCAGGTGGACATTACTCATGGGAAATCGGCACAGCTACTTGGACTAAAGCCGCAGAATTCACAACAACTACAAAAGAAAGTGGGATTCGCAGATTCTATGAACAAATGCTTGTTGGCGATGTTACCGACAATATTATTGGTATTGCTGGTCTTGGCCCTGTAAAATCCAAGAAATACCTAAGTTCCGCAGAGACTGAACAGGATCTATTTGATCTTGTCTATAATAAATATGATGATCCAGAACGATTCCTAATGAATGCACAATGTTTATGGATTTGTCAAAATATAGGAGAAACATGGGCGCACAGAGCGAATGGTCTTATCTTAGACGAGTATATGACGGAGCTAAGGAACGCTGCAATAATCCAAACCACGTCTCTTTTCAATACTATGGTGCCAGAGGAATAAATTTTAATTTTAATTCTTTTACTGATTTTTGTAAAGAACTTGGACATCGCCCCGAAGGATTTACTTTAGATAGAATTGACCCAAATGGACATTATGAAGTTGGTAATGTTAGATGGGTTACTCCAAAAGAACAACGTAATAATCAAAGACCAATTTCAAAAGGTTCTTCTGGATATTTGGGAGTTTCTATTAGAAATCCTACTAAATCTCATCCGTATATTAGGTATCTAGTTAAAATAACAATTAATAACTGTAGAAAACTTTTATATATTGGTAAAGATTTAGATAAAGCTATTTTAATTGCTAAGGAATGTTATGCAAAAAAAGAATCCAATTGATTGGACTCAGCCATTAAAAACTCGTGGAGGTTCTCCATATATGTTATATCATGTTGTGCACAATGATTATTGCAATGGAGCATATTATGATGAGGATAGTGACGTGTGGTATCCTATACAACATGATTTCCAAGGAAACTACTCACACAAGAAATCAGCATTGGATTTGGTGAACGTATGAAAATTAATAAACAGTTTGCTCCAGTTACAATTGTACTAGAACATGAATCTGATTTGACCGATTTTAAAAACATCCTACTTGCTGCACATAGACATGAATGTTCTAATAGACGTATTTTTTCTCCAAAAGATCCTTCAGATTTACAGCAAAAGATACAATATATGTTAGATAGATTGAAACTATGAGTGAGCGTAAACGACGTAGTAAACTGGAGATGAAGTTTGAAGAGATACTTATTGCGAATCAAGCAGAGTATGATTACGAAGTTACAAAAATCTCCTACATTGTTCCTGAATCTAAGCACACTTATACTGTCGATTGGACTTGTCTTAATGGGCTACTTATCGAAACCAAGGGCTATCTAAGCGATCACCAAGAACGGCATAAGTATGTGCTACTTAAACAACAATATCCAGACCTAGATCTGCGGTTTGTCTTTGATAATCCTAATAAGCTTTGTGGTGGTACTAAGTACAGTCACGCTAAGTGGGCAGATAAGTTCGGATTTCGTTGGTGTTCTATTAAAGATGTAGAAACAATTCAATCATGGATTAGTGAAAATGGCAAAAACATTTCTAATTAGCGACACACACTTTGGTCATGCTAATATCCTAACATTTTTTCGTAGTAGTGGTGCACTCCTTCGGGAGTTTCCTGATATTAATACACATGATGAATATCTAATTGAACAGTGGAATAAAACTGTATCTCCTAATGACAAGGTATATCATTTAGGTGATGTTGGTTTTAAGAACTTTACTGCTTTGGGTGTAATCCTTAGTAGGTTAAATGGAACAAAGGTTCTAATTCGTGGAAATCATGATAACTTTAAATTGTCTCAGTATCAACAATATTTTAAAGATGTTAGAGCTAGTCATACATTAGATAAATTTGTTTTGACACATATTCCAATTCATCCTCAAAGTGTGGAACGTTGGACTGCAAATATTCATGGACATTTACATGCAAATACTATTCAAGAACGCATTCCGGGACTTGGATTACAAGATGATCCTAGGTATATTAATGTATCAGTAGAACAAATTGGATATAAGCCAATTGATTTTGAGGAAATCAGGAGTATGTATAAATGAAACATCTTGTAATACCAGACTGTCAGATTAAACCAGGAGATTCACTAGAATTTCTAGAGCATGTAGGTAATTACATTGTAGAGAAGAAACCAGATGTAATTATTCATCTAGGTGACTTCGCGGATATGGAGAGCCTTAGCAGCTATGATGTTGGAAAGAAAAGTTTTGAGGGGAGGCGTTACACTAAGGACATCGAAGCGGCTAGGAAGGCAATGCAAACCCTTCTCGGGCCACTGGTTAAGTTCAACAAAAACGCTCAAGAAACTAAAAAGAAACAATATAAGCCTCGCCTCGTTTTTTGTCTGGGCAACCACGAGCAACGCATTCAAAGGGCGATCAACGATGATCCGAAACTTGAGGGGTTAATTAAATATGAAGACCTTCCTTACGAAGATTGGGAAGTACATGATTTCCTTAAGCCTGTCTTTATCGACGGTATCGCTTATAGTCATTATTTTCCAACAGGAGTTATGGGTAGAGCAGCTACAACTGCATCTGCTATGGTTAGCAAGTTACATATGTCTTGCATTGCTGGACACCAACAAGGAAAACAAGTCGCCTACGGTAAGAGACCAGATGGTTCTACTATCACTTGCATCATTGCTGGTTCATGTTATGAACATGATGAAGATTATCTAGGGCCACAAGGTAATAATCATTTCCGTGGAATTCTCATGGCTTATGATGTACAGAATGGTTCCTTTGATGAACATTTTGTTTCATTAAAATATTTGAAAGAACATTATGCAACGAACTAATGCGCTTTGGAATTGCAAAAATCCATACCAAGGTACATATAAAAAAGTACTGACTGTTTGTTCCGCTGGACTTCTACGTTCACCTACTATTGCATGGTATCTTCACACTGTTTCTGATTATAATTGTCGTGCTGCTGGTATGCATGATTACGCGTTAGTTCCTGTAGATGATGTTCTTATTGAGTGGGCAGATATTATTATTTGTGCCGATGCTGATAAACTAGAACTACTCGGCAATAAATATGCAGACAAATTAGAAAATAAAACTGTGTATAACTTTAACATTCCTGATATTTATGAATACAGAAATCCCGAGTTAGTTAAACTTATTCAAGAGCAGTGTATTAAACAAGGAGTTGTTGATGCAGAGTCCTAGTCACTACGGAGACACACGCTTGATGGACTTGCTTATTGACAAGCAGGTGCCCTTCGCAGAAGGAAATATTATGAAGTATGTGTTTAGATGGCGTGAGAAAGATGGTCTTAAGGATCTTTATAAAACACGCGACTATCTCAATGCTCTTATTGCACATGAAGAACTTAAGGAAACTAAATGAACGCAAACTCCTATCAACAATGGACACTCTCTACTGCAATCTACCCCGGAGCGGGTACTGGCAATGATGCAGAGCTTTCCTATTTAGGTCTTGGTCTTAATGGCGAAGCCGGAGAAGTAGCCGACAAGATTAAGAAACATCTTCGTGATGGTAAACTTGATATTGGTGGCATTGTTTACGAACTTGGGGACTGTCTGTGGTACGTTGCTCGTATGGCTGATGCATTAGGTTATAGCTTTGAAGATCTACTTGCTATCAATCATTCAAAATTAGAGTCACGCAAAACTCGTGATGTTCTTACTGGGTCAGGCGATGCACGTTGAACTCAAATTTGTTACACCAAATGCACTCGCACAGATTGGTGAGTATGCTGGAATATGTTACAATTCTAATCTTGAAGAAGGTACTTGTATTAAACGAGCTATCTCTTGTAAAGACAAAGGACACTTGGCAACTCTCCGTTTCGCTCACGCTACCTTCTATGTATCAGGAATCTCACGAACATGTTCTCACCAATTTGTACGAAGCAAACATCTAGACTTCCTTCAACGATCACAGAGGTATTGTAATGAATCAGAAGCCGAGTTTGTCGTTCCTACAAAAGATCCAGATATTGCTGCTCTTATCACTGCTTCATACCAAGATTCTCTGGCACAATACAAAAAACTTTTATCTGCCGGAGTTAAAAAGGAAGACGCACGATTTGTACTCCCGAATGGTGGGACGACAGAACTAATTGTCGTTGGAAATTTTCAAGCGTGGCTAGATTTCATCGCCCTTCGCGCTGACAAACATGCACAATGGGAAATCCGCGAGGTAGCAAAAACTATTAACAACATTCTCTCGGAACATGCTCCGGGACTTTTTAATTGGATGCCTTAATGTCAATTCTATTAACCACACTTCTCTCTGCTCTTGTACCTGTTGGTGTCGAAGGTATCAAGCAAGGAATTAATAACCTAACTGGTGGTGTTAAGCCAACCACTGTTGCTGAACAAATCCAACTAGAAGAGCAAGACATCAAACGTCTAGAAGCTGTTGCCAAGCTGGACAATCCTGGCGGCACACCTAGTCAATGGGTCGTTGATCTGCGGGCGTCAGCCCGGTACATCGCTGCCTTTGTTGTCATTGGTGGTGGTATCAGTTCTGCCTTTGTTCCTGAGATTGATCTTGCTGTTAAAGCTCTAGCACTAGAAGCTGCCAATATTGCCTTTGGTTTCTTATTTGGTTCGCGCATTACGACACAACTTAAGAAATAATATGCCCACGTTTAACGACCTTCTAGAACAATTAAAACACGAAGATGAGGTCACGGTATTAGAGATTTTAGATATCGCATCTGACGAGCTTGTAGATGCCTTAGAGGGCATTATATTTGATAGGCAACAACGTGTTCGAGACTATTACAATGAAGATGACGAAACCGTGGACAGGGAAGAAAAATAATCTTCCTTCCTCTACGAAAAAAGAACATCATAAAGAGCGCAAGACTCTGACCCAATTACTTCATCACATTGAAGATAAAGATTGGGAACAACAATTAAAGGATTATATTAGTAATGCAAATCAACCGATTCAAGAATAGCTTCGCCGAGAACATCTTTAAAAATAAGTATGCACAGGGACCAAACGATACATGGGATGCTCTTGCAGATCGACTTGTTGAAGATGTTTGTGGTTCTCGTTGGGGCAAAGACAAACCCATCATGTCCCAAGAAGATCGAGATTGTCTTGCTCAGTATATTAAAGAGATGAAGTTCGTGCCGGGTGGTCGCTATCTTTGGTATGCTGGTCGAGGTAATAGCTATTTTAATAATTGTTTTCTACTAAGAGCTGAAGAGGATACACGAGAAGAATGGGCAAACCTAACACAACGGGCAGTGAGTTGCCTCATGACTGGGGGTGGCATTGGGGTAGACTATTCTATTCTACGTCCGAGCGGGAAGCCGCTGACTCGTACTGGTGGATTGTCCAGCGGTCCGATTCCACTGATGCAGATGTTAAACGAAGTTGGCCGAGGGGTGATGCAAGGTGGCTCACGAAGGTCAGCGATTTACGCAAGTCTCAACTGGCTGCACGAAGATATCCCGGCATTTCTAACTTCTAAGAATTGGTCTGATGAAATCAAAGCAATGAAGGACAAGGACTTCAATGCTGTTGCTCCACTTGACATGACTAATATCTCTGTGAATTATGATGATAAGTGGTTGCACAATGCAGACCGCGCTAATCTTTATACCTTTGTGGAGAATTGTCGTCAAGCAATGATGACAGGTGAACCGGGATTCTCTTTTAACTTTGGGGATAAACAGAATGAAACACTTAGGAATGCTTGTACAGAAGTTACGAGCGAGGATGATTCTGACGTATGTAATCTTGGGTCTATCAATCTCAGCAATGTTAAAAGTTTGGAAGAATTCAAGCATATTGTGGAACTCGGTTCCAAATTTCTGGTGTGTGGAACTCTTCGTGCAGACCTCCCCTACGAAAAAGTCTACACCATACGAAATAAAAACAGACGCCTTGGGCTTGGACTTATGGGCATCCACGCATGGCTTCTTCAAAAAGGACAAGGATACGAAGTAACTCCAGAACTACATGAATGGTTAAAGGTATATAAAAATGAATCCGAACGATCAGCTAATGAACATTGTGAACGCTTGTTCATCTCAAAGCCAGTTGCTTATCGAGCAATTGCCCCAACAGGGTCTATTGGTATCCTCGCAGGAACAACTACAGGCATTGAACCATTGTTTGCAGTTGCTTACAAACGTCGTTATCTCACTGATGGTACAAAGTGGAAGTACGAATATGTTGTTGACACAACTGCCGATCAACTAATTAAAGAGTATGGTCTTGATCCTAACAAGATTGAGACTGCTTATGGACTCAGCCATGACTACGAAAAACGACTCAAGTTCCAAGCAGACATACAAGATTACGTTGATATGTCAATCTCAAGTACCATTAACCTACCTTCTTGGGGAACTAAAGGAAACAATGAGAGTTTGGTGGAATCCTTTGCAGCAACCCTCAGCAAATATGCTCCTAGACTACGAGGTTTTACCTGCTACCCCGACGGAAGTCGAGGAGGTCAACCTCTAACAGAAGTTCCCTATGAAGAAGCAATCAAGCATAAAGGAACTGTTTTTGAAGAGAACATTGATCGTGCTTGCGTAAGTGGTGTTTGTGGTATTTGATTATAAAAATAAAAAGGAAATACATTGAACGAAGAATTCAAGACATTACTATTAGAAACTCTGCGTGAAGTTAAACAACATCCAGAAGGTAAAGAAGGTGTCATGTTTATGACAAAATTCGAAGAAGAACCTGACTGGGAAGTTGGTTTAATGTTCAGACCAAAAGAGAAATAAAAGAAAGCCCCTCAATCCAATTACGGAAAGAGGGGCTTTTTGTTTATGCGATGTCTTCGAATAAAGATCGTTCTAACTTACGTCGTACAACTAGACCATTTAACTTAGTCTTCACACCATTAACTGTGGCATAGATCCACTTGTCAAACTCATCCGCAGCACCAGCAAAATCACTTGCATTAATCTTACGGAGTAGTGTTGATTTACTAAAGTTACCCTGCCCTAGATTAAAGACAAAACTAGTTAATGCGCCGAGTTGATTGTCTGTTAATGGAACAGTAACCAATTCAAGAACGTCATCCTCTGCTTGTTGATAGTCATGATCTAGCAAGACTTCCGCTTCAGCTTCTGAAATTGTTCTACCTAACTTAACTCCATATGTATGCCCCCAACCAATAGTAGGTTTTCCAGCAGGACACACATAAGAAGTTAGTCGCAGTCCTTCACAATATTTAATTATGGATTTACCATTCATGCATTACTCCCAAAGTAGTCGTGGATCATATTCACCCTTCTTAAACACTGATTGCAATCCTTGGAAATGATCTGGATCATTATTCAATAGTGCGTTTGTTCTAGCACGAACTTCTGCAAGATTGTGTTGATATTCCAAAGCAGAATTATTAGATTTTGCTACAGTAGTGCCACCACTTAAGTCATTATACAACTCATCGTAGGGATGTTGTATCTCATGTCCAATGGTTTCACGTTGAGAGATTTCAGATAGGTTATTATTGACAGTTAGCTTTCGCCGATTGTCTGGAAATCTTTCAGCTTTTCCCCATAAAGTACTAGGCAAAGGTTCAAAAGATACTGGAATATTTCCAACATCCTTAGATAACCCATTAGTCAAATCATTAACAGTGTATGTTCCTGTTGATCCTTTAGGCGGTACGCGAATATCGTCTTTTAAAAACTGAAAATAATCGTCACCCACCTTTACAACATTGTGGTCATCAAATAATTGTCTTGCTGTTCTACCTTGCGAAATAGATTGTAGCAAATGTTTAGGAATTGTATGGAACTTTTTAAGGATTCCAGCACCTACAGCTAGAGGTGCTTTACCCGGAATCAAATCAGAAAAAAGACTCGCCAATTCGGAGTTCTTATATGCAGACTGCGCAGAGGGGTTCATCACACTAGCTTCATTTGGAAGACCAAAGAATCCAGATAGTCCTGCTTTCGCAGTTTCAAAGTCTTCTTTGGGGTTTCCATACACACCAAACTGTTGTTTAGGTAATGTACCCATCACTCATTCCTTTCATAACCCATCTCCATAAGTTCACGTAAATTGCGCGCTTGAGACTTTGTTTTGAACTTGCCTTGGTTGTTAGTAATCATACGATCAAACACAGGACGATTCTGTTTAAAGACTTCGTTCTTCAGCATGGCTTTCAGTTCATCAGAAGAGATGTCCCCATTCATGTACAGATCTTTAATCATCTGTTGTCCAGCATCTTTATCACTTTGAGTTGAACTTAACATGAGGTCAACAGCATACTGCTTACGCTGTGTTGTACTCATCTTGGTTGCTTCAATTTCATTGCGTTGATTCCGTGCCTTGGACTCAGCAACAGAAGACGATCCTAGGTACTTTGCTGTGCGTTCTAGAGGGGTTCTCTCTACCATCGCTTCACCTCGTTTACCAAATTGAGTGAATCCGTGTCTATCGTAGAGATCGTCTTTAATACCACGAGCAATACCACGAGGTAGAACCTTGTCCCAGTTTTTCTGTGCTTCTGGATCATGAACATTGCCATAAATATCTTTAGCAACGCCTATAGTACCAACTATTAGATTCTTAGTAGCTGAGAATGGAAGAGAAGCATCTGCCCAAGAAACGGCATTTGCAATATCACCAAAAGGTTTCATGATAGATTGGTAACGAGTAGAAGCACTCATATCAATACCAGACAAACCAGAAATCAATCCCCTAGACACCATTGCAGAATATTGCTCTGCTACCTTAGTCCAACTAGGAAGTGTCTCTGCACCAATATATTTAGCCTTAACCAACAATTGTCTAATATATTCATAGTCTGCTAAGAAAGGCAGACCAAGCAGCCCTCCCATAATCATCATTGATAACATGTTAGCCATGAGAGCAAGACTTTCTCCAGTAGCTTTTGAAAAGGTTTGGGCATTTGGATTTTTCGCAAAATCAACCGTACCCTGTACCGTTCCTTTCACATCTACTGCGAGATTGGACATTTGTCCATGAATGAATCCCTTGAGAGGAGACATCGCTGTACCAAACCAACCAAGTTCTTTATAGATTGTTGGTAGATTTTCACGCCCCATTGGGATCATATTCTCGTTAGCTACACGACCAGCTTCTTCCCACAAAGCTTTCCCAGACATTCCCTGATTCTTTAGGAACTCATAAGCCATGTTGTAAGACACAACACGACTGAAAGTATCAGCACCTTCTGTTAGTTTCTCACCAACTAAACGTGCATACCACTTGTCTAGTTGAGATTTATTTACAGAAGCAGCATCAACACCACCAAGATCGGCATGAATTGTTTTATGAAGAATGTCTAATGTTTGAGACACATGCAAAAATCCACGCATAGAATCTTCATCGTGCATAGACTTGAAGAATGTTTTTGCAATGCCTTTGAAGCTAGCACTAACTGCCTCAAGTGGGTTGGCACCTTCTTTAAACAACATACGACCTGCTTGCATTGGAGCAAGCGCCTGCGAAATCCATGTTACAGGAGCGGAGGTTAAATTTATATTATAACCTAACCTGCGCATTACATTGAAACCACTTTCTAATTCATCTTTTGGGATGTGTTTCCCATTTACCATAAAAGCAGTTTCATTAGCAGCATCTTGAAAGACAGAACCAAAATCATTAATAGATTTAGTTATTGCTTTTGTTCCGAAGACATTCAATTCATTGTCTAGGAAATGTTTTACCACTGCTTCAGCATTGGGTTGTTTCTGAATAAGTTCAGCAGTTTCTGCACGAGACATGTACTCAGATGAATCGAACATTAGCTTGCGCACACGAGCAGAGTTCGCATACTCATTCACCCAGTTCACTAGACCCTGTGCGAAATTCCTACCCCGTTCTTCTTCATTGCCAATACGTTCACCACTAAATCCGCGAATAAGATTACGATGTTCTTTGTGTTTACCCACTTGACTGGCTTTAGTTTCAATCTGTGTTTTAACATACTGAGCATAAGCAGGCGCGGGTTTACCACTAGTAATAATTTCATTAAGAACATCCATGATAGACTTGTAATCTACATCTTGTTCTCTTTCTCCAACATGGGCAGTAGTGCGAGAATCATTCTGCATTAGACGATCCGCGTAAGCTTGTGCTTCTTTCTTTGAGAAGAAAGTAAAGTTACGTTCAAGTAGTTGACCATTTGCAACATGATCTACATAATACTTACCAACATTAGAAACAGGAAAATATCCGGGAACTTCTTTGATTAAAGGAAGTCCCCTAGCTTTTAAATCTCTGTTGACTTGTTCGAGCATCTTCTTAGAAGCAAGTTCTACTACACGGACAAAGTTCTTTTGTTCTGCTGTAGCGTTTGGAAAATACTTATCAACATTCTGATATGGAGAAACTCCATCACGATAAGCATCAACAAATCCCTCGATCATCTTAGAAATGTCTTTGAACTTGACTTGAGCGATTGCTTGAAGTAGACTATCGCTAGTCTTGATTTTATCTAGCTTAAACAGCTTTAATGGCTTGTCTCCAAAGTCCGCTTTGAACTGATCCTCTCCAACTACACCAAACAAAATCTCATTCTTAAGTTGAGTAGATTCATTTCTTCCACGATAAGCCATGTCAGATACATCAACAATAAGACGATTTTTTGGGAAGAAGTTTTTCAGTGCCCAAGGATTTAGAAAACGTTTAACAACCTCTAATGGGAAATTAATCACCTTGTTTAGAAATTCATTGGAGGAATGAAAACCAATGTCGCCAGTCTCGGTGGTAAAATTACGTGAGTTGTTTAACGTGTCACCTGCAACTGGTGTAGGAATAGAACTAATGTTCTCAACTGTATCAATATTAGGTGGAGGAAGATCTACAGGAGGTTCGCCATCACGCAAAGCTTGTTCAATACTTTCCATAGCACGATCAGCAGCACTACCACGAATCAAGTGCTCAGGTGCAGATTGAGTAGGTGAAGAGATAGCATTTTCTACACGACGTTGATATTCACGATACTGTGCCAACTGTTTTTCAACAATTGGAATACGAACACGTAAAAACTCTGGACCATAATCTTCAGCAAACTCACGATAGTCATTAAGAGTTTCTTGTATTTCCGTAATTGCATTTTGCAGTTCATTTCTAGGATCATTACGAACGGTAATCTCAAGATATTTATCGTCAATTTCAGACAGTCGTAAACGATCTTCTAGTGTCTTGTTCCTTTTTTCAATTAGCTTTTCACGCTCTGAAATAAGTTCTTTAGTCTCTTGTTTTGTTTTAAGCAAAGCATCCATAGAACTTGCAGCTTCTGTAAAAGACGATTCTTTTGCAGTCCAAGCTTCATTGTCTGTACGGAAAATACTTTCCTTTTTTGGAACAATGTTTGCAGATGAAGATATTTCTTCTTTATTTGGAAGAACATCTTCATGACGTACATTAGCAAACTTCAGTAATTCATCAATACTGGTAGAGTGTTCTTTAACTGTTTGTTGTAGTTCTTCTACCTTTGCTTCTTTAGATGCAATTGCCTTTTCAATTTTAGACAATGCTTCAATCTGTCGTTCAGTTGGATTAGCAACAGCACGCAGATCGTCAGCGATAGCCGCGATCTTTTCGATTACTTGAACATGATCTGAGATTTCTTTTTGAATACGAACAATACTATTATCCAAGAAGACAGCCTTGTTCACAGCATCCATGTTATTTGTTTCAGTTGTTGGTGCATCCTTAAAAGGATCGACAACTTCGGGTTTAAGTTCAGGATGAATTATATTCATGAACTTCTTACCAAACTTAGTTGGTGTAGCAGCAACACCTTGGAAGGCGGCAGCCATACCAACTTTTGCAGGATCAATCTTACCATCTTGAAGAAGTTCAGCACCAGCTTCCATGCCACCACCAACACCTGCCATACCAACACGCTGTGCACCAGAAGACAGAACAACCTTGCCAGCATCGTCAACCAGAGCAGGTAATGCCCCCGGTCTGAAAGCTGCGAGGTTAGGTGCTAGATGACCAGCAAAAGATGTTAGTGGATGGGCTTCGTTCTCTGCCTTGCGAGTTACCTCGTCCATACCCAAGGACTGTTTAAATTCTTCAGGAATATATTGAGTAGCAAAATCCTGAACAGTTTGTCCAGCCATCCCACCAAGAACACCGCCCGCTATACCACCTACAAGGCCGCCCAGTGGCTTTGCGAAGGGTCCGACTACTGGGAGTACGGGTGGCATGATAGAAGCTCCTACAGCGGCTCCCTTGACACCTGCTGCTAGACCTGCTGCTGAAGGTACAATACTCTCAACAAAGCTCTTACCAAAGGTTTTAAGTTGGCTTGGTTCTGATTGCTCTGGTGTAACCTTGGACTGAGATAAGAACAATAGCCCATCGTCAGATAGAGCATCATAATTCTTTTGAGAAAGTGCAATTAGATCATCATCAGATAGACTATTGTAATCCATTATGGTTGTTGTCCCGGTAGATTTTTAATTAACTCCGCACGTTCTTCTGGAGTAAGTTTGTTACCTTGTGGTTGAACAGGTACAGGTACTAACTCATTAGAAGTTGGAACGGCTAGACCATGCTTCTTGTATATCACATTAGCTTGGTCACGATAGGCTTTTGCTAGTTGTTCATACCTACGAACAGATGCAGACAAATCTGCAATAGCAGCCTTTTGTTTTGTCTTATCAACAATCTTCTCAAGAATCTCACGCTCTTGTCGTGCAATATCTTGTTTGTTGATTAGTGCTTCGTAGCGACCAGCTTCTGCATCGTTCTTTGCAGCTAGATTCAATTCAGCAACCTTGGTAGTATCACCCTTCTGTTGTGCATCATGAACAGCTTGAAGTCTTGCTTGTGCTGCAATGTTTGCAATCTCTAGACGAGAATCACCTTGAGCTTTGATCTCTTCCATACGGTTGAGATGTTCTGGAGTAGTTCCCAGAATGGTTGCCATCTGACGTAGACGAGAACCTAATGGACCAGTTGATTGTTGAGGTTGTTGCTGTTGAATTGGTTGAGGTTGTTCACCACCTCCACCATTAGCAAGAGAAGCAACCAATCGTGCGCGTTCCTGTGCCAGTTGACCAGTCTTATCACCATGTAAACGAATTTCTTTGTCAATAGTTTCTAGATCGTAGTTCCTATCACCAAAGCGATAATCATTTCCCATAGAAGCTTTCATTGCCGCCTCTGTCTTTAGAATTGGCAGTGGTGATAAACCACGACCCTCATTACCATAATTAGGATTGACAGGAGATTGGTACTCTGGTTGAGGGATAGCCATTTGAGGCTGTTCTTGTGGAACATTCCCAATAGCATTAATATCAGCTTGTTGTTGTCCTTGGAATTGAGACAGAAGATTACTCTTACCAGTCTTCTGTGCGAGTTCTGCAAGTAGTGCTTTAATCTGTTCATCAACAGAACTAGAGTCAATTTTGCCCTTTGCAGCAGAGGATGCAAACCCACCCATGTCTCCTTGCATTTGTGCTGGGATATAATCGGGATTGTTCATCTGAGCATTAGCAACCATTGCTTCATACTGCTTCTTGATTAGATCAAGAGGATCACCAATCCGCGATTTTTGCAATGCTTGTTCTTGAATTAGATTAGAAAGCTGGGAAGCATTGTCTGCACTCCCCGCATTAAACCCATGATACAAAGCCCCAAGAGCAAACTCAGGTTTGTATCCTGTTGCAATGTTTTCAATTCCCATTATCGACCTCTAATTGCTTGAAGCAGTTCTTGAATCTGTGGATTGTTCTCGTAACTATTCGTATTAAGAATCTTACCAAGAGCATCGTAGTAAGGTGAGTTGCCTTGAGCACCATACTGCTGACCCTTCATCAAAGCTTCTAGACCACCTGCTTGTACAGGACTGATGTTAGCACCAGAACGTGTATCCCAGTTATTAACATCTTGCTGATAGTTCTGATCGTACTTTAGTTGAGCAGCAGCTTGGGCTGCCAACATAGCAGGAGCAGTTGCATTGAAGTTATTACGATTACCATGCATAGCCGCTTGACGATTTAGAACATTTGCGATCTGGTCGTTAGTTGCTTTATAACCAGCATCAGAGTTTGGATTCTGACGGAAGGATTGCAGTCGTTGGTTAGCCATAGCAGCTTGTTGCTGTGCTGCATCTCTCATTGTGGTTGCACCCGGAGTCATCATACCAGCACCAGTAGAAGCAACATCATAAGGAGCAGCGAATTTGCGCACAGATTCAACTGTCTGTGGGATTTGCTGTGCCATCTGCTGATTAGACTTCTTCGTTTGTTGTGCAGCCATCAAACCGGCAAGACCCTTTAGGAATGTGTTAGTTGAACCACCACTGCCCCCATATCCACCCGTCCCACTGGTAAACAACTTCCCTAAAAAATCTGTGCCACCTTTAAGCATTCCTGCCCAGTCAGTTCCAGATTGTGGTTGCGTTGAATTACCCGGAGCTAGTGTCTGGAAAGGTGTTGACCCCAATCCAAAAGTTGGATCGTTATTGTAATTAAACCACTCTGGATTTTCTGTGTTGCCCGGACCAAAATCCCATCCAGAAGATGGAGACTGTTCAAATTGGTTTGCTTGTGGAACAGTGTTTAGATTATTCCACTGATCTCCCCAATAATTTTGTGAAGTTGATGTTTGATCTTGGATGTCTCCGGGACCATATTCCCAGCCAGATGCCATCTCATCGTCCTGATTACCGGGACCATAATCCCAACCATTATATTCATCAGCCATGTTATTTCCTTTTTATTAACTACTATATTGTTATATTAACATACATAGAAACAAATGTCAAGACACTCTATACCAAGTTGTGTTGGCACTTCTATATATCCAAGACGCATTTCCATCTGCTGCTATAGTAGTCAATGCACCATTTAATGTTTGTCCAGCATTTGGACTGTGTGTTAAAGCTGTGATAATTTGTGTTGATGTTATTGTAACAACTTGTTCGTTGAAAGGAATTGCTGGCATTGTAAGTGTTCCAGTAGCCAGTGTACCAGCAGGTTCAATTATATAATAAATAGTTGTGTTACCTATTGTATTAGAGAATCCGGTTGTTGGTACAACCCTTTCAATGGTGTTGCGAGCATTGCGCACTTCAGTTTCGGTTAGGTGATAATACTCACCACTTGTTCCACCCTGTAAACCAGACAAGTCATTGTGTGGTCCAGCAGTTAATGCTGCATGTTGTGCGGCGGTCAGGTGATAATGTTCACCTGCCGTACCACCATCAAGATTTTGTAACTGGTCATGATCGCGTGTAGCAATGTCAGTGATGTTGGAACCAGCGAAGTTAATCACGTACCAAGGAACAGACCCATTAGTTGAGATGTAATTACGTAGTTGTCTATACCATTCAAGCCATGTAAACGAACCTGGCTGGTCATTGATTGGCGGAGGAGGGAGTCCTGTTGCCATTAATGTGTTCCTTCTTCGTAGATCAACTCAAGTGATTCTAGACGTAGTGGTTGGTTAGCTGTGTGCTTAAGTTTCCAAGCACGGCGTCTAAACTGACCCAAACGTTGGAAGGCTGGATAAGCATCACTCATTTCAATTGGAACACCTGTTGACCATGTTTGATAATCGTCATTGGTCCAAGACAGTGTTACAACATTGCTTGTACTATAGCTATCACCAACCAAACGAACCACTGAACCAAACTTACGATTGTAGGTATCCATGTCATATTTATTAGTGACGATCTCTACAGTGATAGGATCAGCTTCATCTAAATATGTATTTGGGTCTAGTCTATAAATATCCCCGTGAACAGAACTTAAAAGATATGCAGCACCATCACCCTTGTCAGCTACATGATTATATAAGAATACTTCATGTTCAAGGGCTTCAGTCCAAGAGGACCACTCATGCCACAACTTCTCATCCATGTCATAGACAAGTGTGCGATGTTGGGTTGGTAGATTGATTAAGAAGAAGAGATGTCCCTTCGTGCGGAAACCGTATCCAGTAATCTGAGTAATGTTTGTTTCAGCATCAATGATTCGTTCGATGAACTCGTCTGAGATTTTGTTAGGTTTAAAACCTGTCAAACTCCATACGGCTCTACCACCTGAAGCAGACTGACTAACCCAAGCACAGAACTGTTCATTTTGATAGATCGCATGTGGAGCAGCAATACCAAATTGGATAACACCAGCATCGTTCCGGCTAAGAGGAGAACCAGCAGCATTCGCAGCATCGTAGAAAAACTCCGTTGAACTTTCACCTAAGACAACTACTTGGTTATTCTGTCTAGCCAATGCTAGTACAGGATCAGGGAACATTTCAGCAGAGAGATATTGATCTGCTGCCCAAGACAAGGGATCATCAAGATCACAATTAAACACATCACTGTCTTTAGCTACTAGTACATACCCATCAATAAATGTTGGAGAGGGTACATGAGGTGTTGGAAAATCTACATCAGTTATTTGTGTAACTGTGTGATCGCTTTTGACAATCCAGCCAACGGTTCCATCACATAGAAATAAGTAGTCACCCAAAACAGATGAGTTGCAACTGATGAGACCGCAGTTGCCAGTTGAACTTGGTAGTGTAATCTTTTCTGTAACTGTTGCACCATCATCTGTCACCTTATAAACTTTGTTTGCGATAATCGCGTAGAAACTTCCATAGAAATGAATGAGTCCACGACCAGCCCCATCACCTGCCACATTACACAGTTCAACTAGACCCGGACGTTTGTTAATATAAATCCGGGTATTCTCTAGTTGCTCTACCTTGCGAGTTTCAGGGAAGGCATTAATGAATCGCTGGTCTTTAGAACCACTGTTTGTACGATTGGAGTATGCCCCGATTAACGGAAGGCGTACCTTCTTACGTTCTCCTTGACGTTGCTGCTGGGCCATTCTTTACTCCTTGTAATGTTCGTGCTAAACTGGTTGGACCATTGACAGATTGCTTGTCTTCATTTGTATTGCTGAACAATTTACCAAGACCGCCCGTTGCTCCTTGTAAGGTGGATAGAGCGGTGTTAATGTCCAATGATTTTCCTTGTAGGATATTCTTTAAAGCACTACCACTGAACCCGCCCACAGCCCCACCGAAAATGTCCCCAGCAGTTTTTCCGAAGGTTGGAGAAAGTTCAGAGGCAAGACCGCCACCAAGGGCACTACCTAATGTCCCAGAAATTGCCGAAAGTGCACCAGTACCTGCACCCTTTAAAAAATCACCTCCAGAAAGAGCCGAACTTACTCCACCAGTTAACAGTTTAGATAATGCAGAATCAGCAAATGAAGCAACACTTGAAGGCACGCCCAAAGACGCCGTATTAAATACTGACCCAAGGCCGGCTGTTCCCATATTCATCACAACAGCCGATAGGAAGTCCTTAAACTGCTGAGCCGAATTATCCTTGTAGGCATTATCATTTCTGATATAGTATCCATAAGATGGATCATACGTAATAGTATTGGCCCCATTTCTCCATAGAGTTCCGTTTGGAATATCTCTACCACCGTGGTAATCTGATTTATTAATATTTCCTTGCTGTTTTGTCCATCCAGCAGGAGTATAATCAATTCCGGGTATAAACCCGGCATTAGCCCACTTGACCATTGGATCTAAGTAAATTGACTTATACTTAGTTGCTCCTTGATTACTACCAGCTTGAACATTTGCTAAATTAGATAAGCCTGATATAAATGTATTGACTTGGTTTTGTAGTGTAGATTGCGATTGCTTTTGAGCACCTTCATTATGATAAGCAGAGATCTTATTGCCAACCGCTTCGTGAGAAGCGTTGTAATAATCTTGTCCATATGCATTAGGTAGTTTTAGACCAACAGATTTAAACTGCTCACCAAGAGAACTAGGTGCTCTCGCATAACCCTGACCAGTTAGAAGAGTTTCTAATCCACCTTGCGTGTATGGATTATCTTTACCGTAATAACCTTCAACTTGTCTACCACCCTCTTGATAATTCCCAAGAAGTGGTTGAATGAAGGAGCGGGTATCACTAGACATGTTAGGCATCTGAGAAGGATTAACTTCTTGGAAACCTGCCATGCGTTTAGCACCTTCACCAACTCCACGTTGTGACCAGTCAGTATTAGCAAGAGACTGTTGTTGGCGAGTCTGACGTAGACGTTCAGATTGACTCTGGCCGATAGTGTTTTGCAGGGTCTGATTATATTGAGACTGTAAATCCATTCCCGGTAGTGCCATATACTACTCCTTTACCAAGAACGTCTCTCTACTCCGAAATAAAGCGAACCTTCTTCCAGACCAAAATTAAGAGCTTCTTGTTTAATAATTGACATTTCCTGCCACAAGGTTTTACGATCTGGAATAGACACACCATATTCCGGAGCAAGACGTGTTGCTAGACCATACGTAACGGCATCGTACCATTCTTGTGGGAAGTCCGGTGCATCAGTACTTGTATTGAAATCTTCAAAGGGAATCTGACAAATGTAATACAGAATGTTTGCAGACTGTTCAACAGTAGTTGGTACAGGAAAAACATGCATCTCACCAGTATCTCGACGAGGATCATAATAAACCTGAATGGGATTGCCTGCACTTGTCTTATTACCGAGAATGTTGTATTCAGCTTGTGTGACAATTCTCATTGGAATGTCCACATTAGAAGTGATATTATGATTCCATGCTTGAAGAACTTTTAAAGGCTTTGGAGCAGATAGTGTATACACACGTTGCCCAGACACAAAAGGAAGGGTCTTCTCAGTAATTGCCCACAGAGGCATACCATCAGCGGCCCAAGCTTTGACTAGACCATTTAAAGCAACAGCCGCCTCAGTTACCTGTGTAGCTGTAGGAGTCTCTCCCTGTGCTAGAGCACCAATCAAACGCAAAGCACGTTTGATGATATCATCTCTAGTAGTGGTGTATGCAGTAGTTCCACTTGTTGGCATACTTATCCTTTCAGTTTAAGAAGAGCAATCAATGCTGTTAGAGCAGTGGCAATACCACCTGCCCATTTAATAAATCCAACAATGACATTTGCAGCTTGCCACGCAGCCACCAACTCTTCGACATCTTTTGCTAACTTGTCTAGCTTAGTTTCAATCTCGGTTAAACGTTCATCATCGTGGCGTCGCTCATGTCCCTGCATACTCAATCCTTTTTATTCTTGGTGAAAACATAAAGAGTGCTACATCTTTATTAGGATCATCAAGTAACCAACCAAAGTTAAGTACCCAACAATACCCTTTAAAAAATTTAGAAGGCATTACTTTTTTCCATTGCCAGTACTTACCAGAAGTTACACGCAAAGTTCCATAGACAGGACCAACATAATTGATGTGAATGTTACCATCGAATATTCTACCAGATGTGATTGTTGCACCAAGAACTGTCCATTTAAATCCATATAAACTATTCCTATACAACCAGCCAACCATACTCCAGTATCCACCCGAGTGGTTGGTCATCCACCGAGAATCTCCCAGTAGACTGTTGTCAGGAGTGTCAAACCAAGAAAGCCACACTGGTAATCTTGGTCCGAGTCCAGTAGTATTGTTATTATCTAAACCACCAGCATATATCTCTGCAAATAATGGTAGAATTGGCGTTATAATATATATTAATACTTGTACTGGAATATATATAAGACTGGTTAACAGATATCTCATAATGGGCGAACATATGCTGCGGAAAACCTTGCTACACCGATGTTAGCATTAGCAGCGTTGCGCGCCTGCACATCAAGCGTATCCGTGGTTCCATTCATAACAACTACCTCAGAAATGGTAGCTGTGCTACCAAATCCTGCTGGATTCCCAACTGTGGAAGTCGCCAGTGTAGCCCCATTCTTACGAAGTGTCGCGGTACAAGACCCAAGTAGGGTGTTGACACCCAAATATACAGATACATTTACCTGATAGTAACCAGCCACTAGTGGCTGGAAGGTAGTACCGTCAAAAGCATTGGCTGTGTCAAACAGCTCTGTATCAAATACAATTTGAACTGTAGCACCACTGCTGGATGTGGTTGTGGTATCGGTTGCTGAGAACGCAGGTCCGTTTCCAATTAATTTTGTATCGACATAATCTTTTCTAGCTAAATCGTCTACTGAAACAGGAGTGATACCCTTAAGCTGACCTGTCATTGTATCACCAGACTTAGCAACCTTATCAGTATCAACCTCAGCAATAGCTGCTTGCACATCAGTAGCAACAATACTACCTGTTGCCGTAAATGGTGTTTGTGTTGCTGTTTTGGCTTGGACAAAGGCTGTAGTAGCTAGTTGTGTTGTATTAGTGCCTGTTGTCGCAGTTGGTGCTGCCGGAATACCCGTAAATGTTGGTGATGCTAGCGGAGCTTTTAGAGCAACAACAGAAGTCTCTGCTTTGTCATTATTCAGATTATCAAAATTTGCATCAGCTTCTGCCCACGATAATGAAGAACCTTTGGTAGCTCTTGTTGTAATAGTTGTCATATCTAATCATCCCCTTCAATATAACCCGGAATTGTGTATAATGTGTCCCAATACAGATTATGTGGAACAACTGTGAAGACATATTCTGGTATTGGTCGTGTAAACGGAACAGAAATTTTATCTGTTTGTGCCTTTACAAAATCCTGTGGATGGCGATGTTCGAAATCATCTGGACAAACAATCAAACCATCCCACCGCTGTTTTGCGATTCCTGCTTTTATTTTCTTAGAACATACATCGCAAGTTACGTTCCACTCACCGGAGATAAAATAGTTTTTACTCATAGTGTCATTACCTTACCTCCGTCAAGGACCATAACAACGTTACCTGTTGCAATGTCCAGTCTAAATTTCTTGCCCACATCCAACGTACCAGTGTATTCACCACTAGCTCCATACACAACACCTAACCGCACATCAGCTTCTGCTGGATAACCTCCTGCTGAAGACTTTGTAAGAATTGCAGAGGAGCCTGTTAGACTATACAAACCACTGGTTGCAGTCAACAATCTGTTACGATTGATGATTGCTTGTTGACCAGTAATTGTATACACACCACCAGAACCAACCAGTATTTTAGATCTCAGTAGGGTGAGAGACTGTCCAGAAATGGAATACGATCCGCCTACTGCCCCAATGTGTTTACTTCGCAGTATCTGTGCAGAAGCTCCCGCAACTGCATAACTACCGCCTAGACAGGTTAGTGTATATGCACTTGCTAATGCACCGTATGTGATAGTAGCTTGTGCGCCTTGGTAAGTGTAAGTACCACCCTGAGCAGTTAACAATCGGCTTCGTGTAATAACAGCCTGTGAACCATTTATGGTGTATGAACCACCAGAAGACAGAAGATACTTACTTCTCTTTAGCGTTGCAGATTGTCCTGTGTATGCATATGACCCACCAGAACTAACAAGTCGTTTAGATCGTAGTAAGGTTGCATTAGCACCAACAAGAGAATAACTACCACCTATAGAAGTTAGTTTTCTATTACGTGATACAACTGCATTAGAACCAGTTAAAGCATATGTTCCACCCAGAAGAGTAAAAGCATAATTAACAGCCCCGGCTGTCCATGTAATAGTGGCTTGTTGTCCAGTTAATGAATAGCTTCCACCTGTTGCACCTATGTACTTACTACGTTTGAGTATAGCAGACCCACCTGTTAGTGAGTAAGAGCCACCTTGGGCAGTTAAGGTATATACAACTAATGAAGTACCAGCTTTAATAGATATTGCAGCAAATCCAGGAAACTCTGTTCCTGTACTTGTAATGGTTGTCGTACTACTGCCAGGAGAGTTTGTATATTGTAGCCTACCGCCAAGGTTATTTACACCTTGAGTTGTTACACTAGTACACCCAGACTCTAAAGCTGGGGGTGTTGTTGTTGTCGCTTCTCTTTCTAAAATAAGTACAAGGTCTGTGCTGGAGGAGGTGATTGTTGTGTTAACAGTTGCGCCCTGTGTATTCCAGTTTCTTGGAAGTGACTCTCTAAGGAAATCACTGGTATTAACACCCTTTATAAATGATACAATAAAGAGCGGTCCATCAGTAAGAGCACTAGACCAAGTTGGTGTTATTGTCTTACTACCCGTACTGGATACTACAGCATAGCCTACATGACACTTATCTGAACCATCACCAGCAGTTGCTGTTGTAAATGTTCCAGAAAAATCTGATGTTAAGGATAATGTCGCTCCACCAGAAACATATGTGGATGCTTGTACAACAACAATCTGTGCATCACTTGGGACAGTTATACTCTGTGCACCGGGACTAGCAGCAGTACCTATGTTAAGTACAACAGAGGAAATAATTGTAGGCTTTATTGTGACGTATGTGAGAACTGCACTAGCACCAACAAGACTATAAGCACCACCAAGACAGGTAAGAGAGTAATTGTTTACACCGGGTCTAAGAGCGTATGTAAAGGCTGCCCAAGAATCAACAGCATTCGTAGTGCCTCCAGTGTAGGCAGCAGGATCTTCAGCACCAGATGTCCAAGAGCGATACCCAGATCCAATCATGGCATCATTAGTATCGGCGGTGGTACCAGTCAGAAAGTTAGTGGTATAGTTCGCTGGTGCAGTGTAGGCAGCGCCTGTTGCAGCAGCACCTGCACCAATAATGCCAACAAATGCACCAGAGGTTGTTGGAGTAATACTACCGGGATTAGGTCTTCCAGTTGCAGTACCAGAAGCTGAAACAGGAGTTACATCTAATGGAGTGGTGGGGTCAACCCCACGCCAAACTTGCACAGTCCAATGTTGAGCATCAGCATTGTTACCAGTACTGGGAAGGGTAAAGGTTGTGTCTGGTGTACCACCCATAAACTTATGAGACATGTTAAGACTTGTGTCATAAGTAGTACCATTAGCATTTATCTGCGTTTGTGCAGTATACCCACTGATTGCACAGGCTGGGGTACGTGCTTGAGAAGCAACAGTACAACCAATGATAACTAAATCACCTGCCTGTGGTGTTGAGTTCGTTCCACCAGTAAGAGCAAATGTTACGTTGGAGGTGCTGGTAGATCCAGCCCTACCTCCTACCTGACCTCCGACGTATGTAATTGCCATTGTTATTCCCTATTAGGTAATCTTAAAAACACCCACTGTAGCAGTTTGATCTAGATCTACTGTAACAGTTTCACCGGCAGCTACTGCTTGGCTAGAACCGTAATCCCAGTAAGCAACGTTAGTACCACCGGCACCTTGCGTTACAGTTTTATTCACAAGGATTGCGTATCGGAAAGTGAAACCACCACCAGAACCTGTCCATACTGCCGGATCTGCAAGAACAAGAACAAAGTCTGATCCATTCATTCCAGAAGATGTGGTTGATACGTTTGCACCACCAGCAGTATACCCACCAGAAGTTGCTAGGTCAGTAGTACCAGCAGTGAAGACTTTCGAACCGGGTACAGTGTTTGTTAGGGCAACAGCCCACTGGTCAGTACCACAGTTAATACCTTCTGCTAGATCTTCGTTCGCAGAGGTGACTTTTACATAAGAAGCTGTAGGCATTTAATATCCTTTAAGTATAAGAAAGAGAGGCTCTGTTGTCCCACACATTATCAAAGTTCTGATTACCATCAGCCCATTGTATAGCAAGAACAGAACCTGTTGTAGTTAGTTTGCGTATACGCCACACAGGGTTGGCATCAACAGAATTGACAGCCCCTTCACCCACATATGTAACTGTAGCAGAGGCTTCATCAATTCTAATTGTATAAACTGTATCTAATGTTGTAAGAGCAGAGACACTCATGTTAACCCATTACTGAGCGAAGTTTAGCCAGCTTCTCGTTGTATTCAACTTGCATTGCTGACACTTCTTTAGCACGTTGGGCAACATCTTCTTCAGCCTTACGGAGAATTTTCTCACGACCAGCAAAAGAACTGGCGAGAGCTTCTGCGCGAGTCTTGATAGCAATGGCCTCTTGTTCAGCTTTGATTGCAGCATCTTTCTGTTCTGCAACATCTTGTTTTTGTTTCTCAAGAGATTTTTGTGTGACAACACACTGCTGCTCAAAAGTTACAACACGATTTTGAAAGTCGGCTTCAAGAGATTGTTTTTGTTTGTCTACTGCCTTACGTAGCTTGTCTAGTTCAGAAGCTTTACCAACAGTGGCAATAACTTCATTAAGACGTTCTTGCTCTTCCTTTAGAGTTTGAAGAGCTGCTGCATATTTGTCTGGATTCTTGACAAGATCGAGAAAATCACTGATGTCTTGAATGTTCATTATCGTTGACCTTGTAGAAGTGTTACAGTAGTACTACCAGTACCAGCAGTGTTATTAATGCGGATTGCTCGAATAGGTACAACATAGTTGCCATCCTTATTGGTAGTCTGAGCAGTGAGTGCTGAATTCTTAAAGGCTGTTGGAGTAACAGCAGGATCAAACACATCATCAAAAGTATGTTCAATGTCGTATGTAATCGTACCATTAACGACTACACCAAAACCAACATTGAATGGAGATTGTTTGTAATCTAACGGAATCCACGCCGATGTTCCTGTTCCGGTCAAGCTAAAAATCTGTGGGCGCATAAAAGTTCCTATAAAAGAAAAGGGAGATACTCCGTGTTTAGCAGAACATCTCCCCTTTGGGTATTAGTCTATTACAGAGATAGACCAACTGGTGGGACAATATATTCCACCTTTACGATAACTGGGTTGGTTAGTGTCAAACTAGCTTTCAGATAAACAGTCTTATCTTCGGTTAGTTGAACACCTACTGAAGCACCAGTCTGTGCGCCGGGCGCGGCGTAGCCAGTTGAGTTGGGTGCGAAAGCATTTACCAGTTCAACACCACCATTGGTAAAACCAACGTTGATTGTCTGAGTTGCATTAGCACCAGCAGAGATGGTGTAAACACCAACAACTACTGCATTCTTTGGTAGACCAAATGCAGCAAAGCCGGTTGCACCGTCTGCTACTTCAAGTTTGCCTAGTTTTACATACGGGTCACGTGCGGCAGGCGTAATCGAAGTTACACCGGCAGGACCAATTCCATAAGCTGCCATAATTAATTCCTTGTAGAATAACCCTCCCCGAAGGGAGGATTAAGTTAATTAAGCACCAGCGGAACCGTAGATAGCACGTGGGTCAGACCAGCCGAAGGAGTAACGAGCAGTAGCCTTGAACTTGGCGTTCTCGGTGTCGAAGTCGTTGTCCATCTCGAAAGCATCACCGCGACGCTCGAAGTACTTCAGACCATCCTTAACAGTGGTTAGAATGTACCATGCATCTGGATCAGTTAGGTAGTGGTTAGTAACAACATTACTAAAGATACCCATGTCCTTGAGGACGTTAGGATCGTTTAGATCAGTACCAACACGACCGTCAGCACCAAGAATGCGCTTAACTTCAAATTGGTTTTGATAGTTAATAACTAGCTTGTCTGGACGAGCAGCGATGAGTAGGCCACGATCATCACGGAAACCGGCGATGTCGATAGTGGCTTGCTCAAGAGCAGCTTCGGAAAGGTCAGCAGCAGTAGCGATCTGGTTAGAGAAAGAACCGCCAGCAACGTTGGGGTGGTCAGTAGCGATAAGAGTCTTACCGTCACCACCTAGTTTACCGGAACCAGCGAAAGCGTTGTTGTAAATACCAGCACCAACGATTTCCTTGGTCTGACGCAGTGAGCGGGCGAGAGCCTTAGCTTTCTGAGCACCAACCTTACCATACTGGTCATCTTCGTAAATCTCACGAGTGATGATGAAGCCGAGGGCATACACGACATGGTTGTATCGTGAGGTGAAGCCTTGACGTTCAGTATCGTATTGGATTGGAGCGCCTTCATTCTTAACAGCGGCGAGGCCGAAAGAACTTAGACCGAGGTCTTCTTCGTATGCACGATCAGAAGAATTCTTTTCGAAAAGCTTGTCCCATTCGACTGGGTAATCAGCATACTCTTTGCCATAAATAGCATTGAGGCCGGGCCAAAGCAGTTTCGCAAATGAACTGGAAGTAATAATACCTGACATAATTTATATACCTTTCGATTAAACGCCGACAGTACCGACAGACTTGTACTGATGGTTGTTGATTTGAACGTTAACCTTGGTATAGTTACCAGTCACTTCATTACCAACCTTCTGAACCACACCAACGATCTTAAATGGTAGAGTAGCAGCAGTACCCTTATCAGACATGTTTAGTGAATGAGCAGAGTTACCTGTAACAGTTGAACCTGAGCCTGCAAAGATATTGGCATTTTGACCAACATCAGCAACAGCGAAGGAATAAGCAGAACCAGCAGCGGTAGCTTCAACTTCATAAATAAGATCAGGAGAATCTGCAACTAGAACATATTGTTCAACAGAACCCGGACGATATACAGGAGTGTCAAGTGAGATGGAACCACCAGACATAGCACCAGCAACTTGGTCGAGCTTGGTATTAATAACACCAACAACAACACCAAGAGCAGGTTGACCAGTACCAGCAACACCAGCAGCGTGTGCGGTTACATATTGTACGCCAGCAGCATTACCGTCAGCGGCGAGTTTAACAACGTCACCAACGAAAAGTGCAGTAGAGTCGCCAGAAGCGACAGCATAGATATTGGATTGGCCGTTATACGGTGCACCAGTAACATGCTTAACGGGACGAAAGCCGTTAATTTTGGAAATATTTGCCATTCAGTTTCCTTAGATTAGGAAGAGGCTACTTATGAGATGTTCAGTTTCCCGTACATACCAGAAGAGGCTTCTTGTTTCATTGCAGCTTCTTGTTCCGCAAGCGCCGCAGCTTTAGTTGCCTGATCTTCAGCATACCATTCCTTCTTAATCTTCATTAGATAAGAGGTAGTGCCATCATTACTAACAACACGTTTAGCAGAGCCAAGATCTGAAGCATCAATTACACGATTATCTCCCACAGAAAGATCGTCACCAGTGACCAGTTCATATCCAGCAGCTTGAAAGTTATGGATACGACTACCAGTGTCATTTACAAAGCGGTACTCGAACTGTGCGTCCTTGTCACCAGCAATTGCTTGTGGTCCCCGTTGTGTTAGGGGCTTACGTGCTACTCGTGCACTTTTAACAGATTCTCTACTCATTACTTAACTCCTCGCATCTTTTTGACTTCTGCAATGTATTCATCTTTACTCATAACCCCAGCTCGTACAAATGTATTCATAGTACGTCGCTCGTCGTCTGACAGTTCAAAAGAACTCTTGTTAGCTGCTGGTGCACTAGCACCTTCCACGCTGGAGGGTTTGCTTCGATTAGGATTAACAAAAGAATCCTTAAACCTAGCCTTTACTTCTTTGGTAACATATGCCAAAACATCTTCAGGATCAATTCCCGGATTTCGATTAGCGAAACCCATGCCAACAGTGTCAGCAAACTCGCGCATCTCGGTGTTACTACCGTACCATTTATTCTCTTGGGTCCATGAAATAAATCGTGGATCTGGAGCAGCAGGGGTAGCTTGTCCAACAACTTCGCGGGCCTTTTGTTCTGCCTTAAGGTCAGTCAATAGTTCAGTGGTTTCTAGATAACCATCTGAGTTACCTTCCTCAAGATGTTTCTTTTGCAATGTCTTTAGTTCTTGGAGAGCTTTGTTATACTCAGTCTCCCGGACTTTAGAATGATGTTCCTGTAGCATCTTAAGAGCCTTGCGGGTCTCTTTAAGTTCCTTACCCATATGGTCAATCTTACCAAACAGTTCGCCACGTTCAACAAATTCTTTCGCTGGGCGCCACTTGGTTTCATCACCTTCATACTCTTCTTTAGGTTTCCAACCCTGTTCACGTGCCTGTGATTCATATGGATCACCAGCTTCTTGGGTGGGTTGAGTAGGGGTTTCATTCTGAGATACTACTGGTTCTACCACTGGGGTATCTTGTTGAAGCTCTTCGCTCATTCTATTATCCTTATTCGATTACAGCTAAAATATCTGAATCATTAAACAACATATACTCTGTGCCATCAGAGTCTACAACCTTCTTACCAGAATACTTAGTAAGAGAGACACGATCACCTACTTTCAAACAATCAGGATCAGCACCTAGATCTTTGTAAGCTGTGGGACCAATACGAACCACGACACCATATTCAACAGCATCGTATACCCGCTTGTCAAGTTCTAGATGAATGCCGAGAGCTTTGGCACGACGATATGTTTCGTCCGCCTCGGTAGCATCATCAAGTTTTACTAAGATGTGGTGAAGCAAGATACGAATCATGCTACCACCTCTTCTAAATCATCCATACGAAAATCTTGCATTTCACGATAGGCTTGAATCAATCCACGTAGTAGGTTATCCTGATTTGGATTTAAACCTGCTTCAATAGACAGAAGCTCCTTCGCATCTTCTACACGCTCACGTGCTGCTGCGAAAAACGCCCGTGTGACTGGATCACTACGCCAGTTATCAAAATCACTTCGGCTTGGAATTTGCATTCGATTGTTTCCTCTTCTCTAGAGATTGTTGTTTAGCAGCTTCAGCTTGATGCTGCATTTGTTGCTGGTGAGACTGATGTTGTTGCATCAGTTTCATATTACCTTGTGCAGCATTTAGCTGCATTTTCTGACCGGCTTCAGCTTGAGATAGGTGTCCTTTAAGGATAGCTTCCATCTGTTTTGCTTTAAGTTCTTGTTGAACTTGTGCAGCTTTCATCTGAAGTTCTTGCTCTTTACTAGACTGTTCGATTTGCAGTTTATGTTCTGCAACCTGCATATCCATCTGAGCTTTTTGTTGATCCAGTTGAGCTTTAGCTTTAATAGCTTCCATCTTAGGATCAGGCGGAGGTGGACTAGGTTGTTTCAAATACTTCTGAGATTCTGGGATCTCGTGGGCTTCTAGATAAAGCTGTGTAACAGCCATGGGATCTAGAGTACCCAACTGAAGAATTTGCATTAGTGCTTGTACCTTAGCTTGCTTCTCTTGTGAAGAAACCGCAGTAGGATCAGCGCCGGGGATAATGTCATCCTCTGGACCCTGATAGTCTGCTTGTTGAGCAGGAACATCTAACACAGAAACAACTTCATCTGGGTTCATATACTGACGATTCAAGCGATAGATCTTGCGGAACTCAGAAGTGAGTGAACGATAGACACGCTTGTATACAGCAGTGAAAACTTTCATACCCTGCTCAATGGTAGCCATTGTTGTAGTAGCAGGGGTGTTCTGACCGGGCATCTTACCAACGAAGATCTCAGCGACAGAGGCAAGTTCTTTACCTGACTTAAGTAAGAGGTCAAGTAGATTAAACAGAACTTGAGAAGGTTCACGAACTGGCAATGGGAAGATCTGTTTCTTTAGATCATCACCGACAGCGTTTACTGCTTTCCACTCTCCCGGCTGGAAGCGTGACTCGCCCATTTTGATTCGTAATCCTTTACCAATAAATCCAGCCTGTAGATTAGAGAGCGAACCCGCATCGACCAACTGATTAATAATAGTATTAGCAGAATTGTTAATAGGACCGAGTAGACG
>OFRO01000103.1_pt1 | contig 31400 bp, 37 predicted proteins | sample 1543091 | NCBI WGS metagenome assembly OFRO01 (sample SAMN07774217, study PRJEB24372) | wastewater metagenome | isolation source: Exp Tend NO 10WW | collected 2016-02
TCCAACGTGGAAGTTCGCGATCTACACGAACCGGCCCAAGGACGGAGACCCTCGCGGGCGCTCCATACTTCGAAGCGCGTACACGCCGTGGTTTGTGAAGACGCAGCTGCTTCCGGAATACTTCAAGTACCTGAAGCAGTTCGGATCGCCCGGAATCATCGGCAAGACCACGCCGTCAGGTGCGGAGTTCATCCCCAAGACCGATTCGGAAGGCGCGCCGGTGCTCGATGAAAACAACGTGCCCGAGCTCATCTCAAAGGAGCGAGACCTGTTCTTGCAGTTGCTCAACTGGCTCAATGCGGCTGTGCTCGTGGTGCCCGCTGGCACGGAAGTCGAATTCCTTCAGAGCCAGGGCGATGGCCAAGCGTTCCTCAGCGCCATGGATTGGTGCGACCGCCAAATCCATCTCGCCATCCTTGGCACGTCTCAAATGACGCTTGAGGCCAAGCATGAGAGTCGATCGAGTAAGGACATTGGGCAGGATGTCGCGGGGCTGCGCGTGGCTCGGGACAAGAAGGTTCTTGGACGGGTGCTGACCGGAATCGCCAAGCTTCTCATCGAAGTGAACTGGGGCAAGGATGCGTTGGACCTATGCCCGAGGGTCTGCTGCACCCGGACCGAGCAGCAGGACTGGGCCAAGGAACTGACAGCCGTTGCCGACGCTTACGGAAAGGGCTTCTTGCATGAATCGCAGCTACCTGCTCTCGACGAGCGCTTGGGTTTGCCTGAACGCGACATGGAACAGGTTGCTCAGGACAATGCCGACAAGCAACTGCTCGCTCGACTTGCGGCCGGTGACCTCTCCAAGGTGAATGACCCTGCTGGCACCGCGCCTGGCGATCCTGTACAAGGCCAGTAGTGGGACCGAGATTTCTCGGTTCGGCGCGTGAATGAAGAAACCCGTTTTTCATAGGAGTGCGGGTTGTAGCAGGCGTACCCGTGACGGGTCGCACGTGGCTGCCACCTCAATGAGCAAATCACGGAAGGGCAACGGGGTGCGGGACCTGGCTTTATGGCTTAGCCGGTTCTCTACCAAGCCGTTGTTGCGACGGTCCCGCATGCCTTCTTTGCGAGCCGCTGCCGAGGGAAAGCCATCCTCAAACCGAACTTTATCGAATGTGGGTCCCCACTTGAGCGCGGGCAGCTCATCGTAGGGCAAGCCAAACAGGTACAGCCAAGTCATTTTGCGGGCATCGTGTCCGTAGTGGCCCTGCGAGACGCAACAGGTGAACCCGCCCAGGTTGTCGGCGGGAATCCACCCGCCATTCCATTCAGGGGCTCGCAAGCCGAATGAGGGCCAAGCATGGGTTGCTTCGGGATGTTCGAGAATGCCGCCGTACTTGCGCACAGAAGCCAGCGCAGAAGCGAAACACCCGCCGTCGTCACCTAGCACCATACGAGTCTTTGCGGAAGGGCCGCCGAACCAATACCGGCCCCAACGTGCGCACGGAGGATGCGCCACAACTGGGAAGGCCCGCCGTAGGTTCGGGCGTCGCGGCACTCGTCCCACGGATCTACGGCGTCCAGGCCGAAGTACACACCGTTGGTTTCCACGAACAGGGCGGCAACCTGAATCACGCTTTGGCTTGCCTCTCTTCGGATTCCAGTTGACTGCCCCATTAGTGGTCTTCCTTGCGCGAAAGCGCTTTTAGGGCCGAGCGAAGCTCTTCGTTTTCCTGTTGTAGAACCTCTATCTCCGCGAGCGCCCTGGGGTATCCGTTGAGGCTGGCCACCGTTCCGATCGCGTTGTAGATGTCCTCGTCGGTGACCTCGATGCAAGGCATCAGGGCTATGTAAGTGCGATTGTTCGGCTTGTCTTCCGTTGGGCTCTTGGCACAAACGCAAGCACGACGGCCTGCGGTCGCTTCGGCGGGAAGCTCGACCGTTCCCGCCTCCCAACGACCGCGCGTCATTTTCGAAAGGATGTCGCGCTCATGTTTGAGCACGTCCTTGCTGAAGTAGCGCCTCATGCCGCACGCTCCAATCGCTTCAGGAGCATTGCTCCGTTGCCTTTGTCGAGCCAGTTCGTCAGCGAGGCGTTTGCCGCTTCTTTGAGGGTGTTGTACGCCGTCAGGGTCTCAACGTAGAAACCGCCCCACTTTCGCTCGATGGCCAGAGGAAGGGCGAACGAAACGCCCTTCTCGATCACGAGGAAGGCGCGATAGTTGTTCGTGACGCCTTGCCAGACCAGCTGCAGTTGTGCCGCCTTCATGGCTATCGAGCGCTTGGCATTGGTCTCGGAAACCGTGACCTTCAATGAGCGGCTCATGCTGCCACCCTTTGCGCATCCTCTTCTGCAAGCGGCTTGCGCTTGGTCACGATGACCGTGCGAACCATCGTGCCAGACTCCTTGAAAGCGCCTTCTTCGACTTCGTGAGTCGTACTCCCGCCGTAAAGCCAATCGCGAAACTCCCGAGACCGGCGATCTTCCCTGAAGCGCCAACCGACACTTGTCACGGCGACGAGCAATCCACCCGGAGCGAGACATTCGTAAGCCAGCTGCACATGCTTGATGTCCTGCTGGCCGGTGAATGGCGGATTCATCACGACGCGGTCGAACTGCGGCAGTTTGTCCACCTCGCCATCAGCGACGTCGCCGAAGTGAACGACCGTTGTGCAACCGAACGGCGCTCCAACCTGGCAGTCGGTGAGCTTGGCCGATAGCTGCGTATCGATCTCAACGGCGAAGATGTAGAGCGGGCTGACGCCGGTTCTATAGATTGCGCGGAGAATCGACCCGTTGCCTGCTGACGGTTCTAGCACGCGGTGCCCTGGCCTAATGTCCGCAAGCCGTACCAAGCGGTCAGCGAGGGCGTTAGGCGTAAAGAATTGCTGGAAGCCCTTCTTGGTATCCGCCACGCTTTCGGTTGCAATCGCGTTATAGAGCGCCTCGGACGGATCGCCTTCAAACACGTGTGCCTTATCCTTGCGGCTCCACTTGCCGCCAAGGAGTTCGAGGACCTTGTTCACAGACTCGTAGAGCTTGCGATCCAGCTGCCTTTCAGGCAGGCAGACGAGGTTGGCCTCGGTCCGACATTGCTCCAGCACCGAGATTGCATCCCGTGAGATCGATTGATTCACGCTGCCGCCTCCTGCTTTTGCTCGCCAATGATCGCGAGCGGAGCCGTGGGGTTCCTTCGGTCAATGACTACCGCGTGGTCGCGAATATTGTCAGTAACCGTGCCCGAATACCAGATTACGGTCGAGTAGTAACCTGTGATTTCGGCTTTGATGGTTCCGCCCCAGACGGCTTCGATGGTTCCGCCCTCGACGACGACATAGTCACCTTCGGCGACTATGTCGCGGCTGAATCCCTTGCGGACAATCAAGAGGTTGCACAACTCGCAATCTGTGAGTTCGCGTAGAAGGCGGCACTTGGAAACCCCGATCTTGTGTTCGATGGCGTCGTAGTCCGTGCGGCCTGCTTCCTCCGGCACCTCAACCGCGAAGACGCGATAGCCTTCTTCGTACCATCGAGCAGGTTGCCCAGTTAGATGCAGCGCGTTCGAGCAAAGCTTGAGCGGTCCGTCTACTGTGACCCAGTCGCCTGGGGTCTCGCCATTCGGCAACGGCCAAGAGAAAGCGGCGTGAGTGGCTTCGCCGTTTGGCTTCAGCACCTTGTAAAGAGTGTTATGCATTGCGTGTCCTGTCCTTCGGTGGTGGTGCACCGGATGTTCTGAATATTAGAATATTCCGTAACGTTTGTCAAGAGCACGGCAGAATATTGCAGCTGCTAGATTGCCGAATAGGGCCTTGTGCGGTTGCGCTTCCCGTTGCCTAGATTCAAGCTCAAGGGCGAGCACAACATCTACGAGGCCGCGCAGCGCCAGAAGAGACAGGTCATGGCGATGGAGGCCAAGGCCGTCGCGCGCCTTACAGGCGCATGGCGCAAGGCATACGCTGCGATCATCCCTAAGCTAGAGGCGGTCACCAAGCAACTCCAGGCGGCGCAATCGTCTGGCACTCCCGTTTCGCCAGCCTGGATTTTCCAGCAGCAGCGGTGGGCCGCATTGATGCGCTCGATCGAGAGTGAGCTGAAACGATTTGGAGTTGATGCTTCCTCGACCCTGACCAATCAGCAAAAACAGATGGTCGAGACGGGCCTTAAGCACTCGGCGGCGCTCGTTAAGGCGACTGGCATCGCTACAGGGTTCAAGTCCCTACCGACAAGTGCGTTCGAGAATGTCGTTGGGTACCTGACTGACAAGAGTCCGCTTTACGATCTGTTCCAGGCAATAGCGCCGGACGCTCTTGCATCGGCCAGAGAGATGTTCGCAGTCGGGATTTCGCAAGGCCAGAACCCTCGCAAGATCGGCAATGCGCTGATGGGCAAGCTCGGCATCACGAAGCAGCGGGCCGTGCTGATCGCGCGAACGGAGTCCTTGCGGGCATATCGACAAGCCCACATTCAGAATTACGCGGCCAACTCGGACGTTGTCGTCGGCTTGCGCATCTCGTCGGCCCGGGATGGCCGCACCTGCCCGCTGTGCCTTGCACGAGATGGCATCGTGTTGACGAAGGGCGAGGACTTCGCGCCTCACCCAGGCTGCCGCTGCGCGCTGATTCCCGTAGTCAAGTTCCTAGACGAACCTCCTACTCCGCCAACGGGCGAGGACTGGCTGAAGGCTCAGCCAGAAGCCGTGCAGAAGGCGACGCTTGGCCCGTCGCGGTTCGACTTGTGGAATTCCGGCAAGATTTCCCTTTCAGATATATACAAAATCGAAACGCACCCGCGTTGGGGCAAATCCCTTCGGGCACGAACGCTAAAAGAGATTCAGGCCGGGCTAGGCAAATCGAGCCCATCCTCGCCGACCCAAACGGTTTCCCAGGTGTTCCCGGCTCCGGTCGGGAAGACGGCCAACGAGTACGCGAATCAGCTCGTCGAAGCGATTCAATCGGGCGCGCTGCCAACCCTCGACGCCGCTGCAATTCTCGCTCAAGTCAAGGCTAAGTATCCCAAAACAGTGTTTGAGGAGAAGCACATCGTCGCCAAGCTCAAAGCGGCGACCACAGCTCCGGTTGTAACTCCAGCATCAACGGTAAGCCCGCCTACTCCAAAGGTAACCACGCCGGACCTCGCGACTGTCATCCTTGGTTCCCAAGTTGGTAAGCAGGCGGGTTCGAACCCTGGCGGCATATATCTCGGCACAGACGGTGTTCAGCGCTACGTCAAGTTCTACGCCGATCCTCGACAGGCCCATGTAGAGCACCTAACCAACGAGATTTACCGGGCTCTTGGCATCGAGGTTCCGCGATCGACGGTGTTCGAGCACCAGGGCCAAACGGTCTACGCATCGGAGCTTCTCGCGAGCACGGGCACTCTATCCTCGGGCGGACTGACCGTTGCCGAAGCTGATGCCATTCTCAGCGGGTTTGCGGCAGACGTGCTTACGGCGAATTGGGACGCCCTTGGCGCGAAGTTTGACAACATAGTTCGGCTCAAATCTGGCGGACTGGTTCGAATCGACAACGGAGGCTCGCTCCTGTTCCGAGCAAAGGCTGGCATTAAGCCCGACGCGGTGCTCAACGACATTCCCGAGTGGAGCGGTTTTGCGCCAGGAGGAATCAACCCGCAATATGCATCGGTGTTCGCCAGGGCTGGCAAAGCCCGCGCCGAGGACATTGGCAAGCCGCTTCTGGCTCAGATCGCAAAGATCAAAAAGCTTCGAGACGCGGTCGGCGGATGGTCATCGTTCGTTCAGTCGCATGCGCCCGGCCTCGACATTGCCGATAGCCAGAAGATCGCGGCAATGCTGGAAGCGCGGACGAACCTTCTCGTCGCGAGGGCCGCTTCAATGCGCTCTAGCCCGAAGAAGCCAAGGCTTCTCAAGGGCCCACTCGCTCCTGCGCAGCTTACACCGAGAACCTTGAGCGACACCGAGGGTGCGGCGAAACGCAAAGCGCTCTACCAAACCGTCTACAACACCCTTACCCCGCAAGAAACTGCTGCACTCAGCGGTTACAAGGGTTCAGGTTACCGACACATGAGCCAGATCATGCGGGGCCCAATGAAGCCAAGCACAGACCCGTCAGCGGCGCGCGACATCGAGTACATCAAGAAGATTTTCGCAAGGTCAACGCCCCTTGACGAAGACCTAGTGATCTTTCGGGGCCTTGGCAAGCAGGCTTGGCACGCACTTGACCAAGCAGCGGTTGGTACGACGATCACAGACCCGGCGTTTATCTCTTCGACCAATATCGAGACATTCGCCCGTGATTGGGCATCGAACAAGAGCTACCCGGTGCTCTTGAGGATGCGGATCGCGCGAGGGACGGTCGCCATCCCGAGCAAGAACCCGTCGTACCATGATGGTGAACACGAGTTCATTTGGCACGGGCTCAGGCTGCGCATTCTTGCGGTTCGTCGCGAAAAGCACAACGGCAAGACGATACAGGTAATCGAAGGCGAATTCATCGAATCATTGGAAGGAGGCACTAAGTGGAACCGAAAGATCAAGTGACGCAGCGATCGATGCTCGACCGATGGAGCGAAGACGAAGACTTTGGGCGGATTTCGATCTGTGCCACATGCAAGCACAAGTGGTCCGGAAGCGCGAAGTGTTGGGCATTTCCGCTTGGAATTCCAGAGGCGATTCTTAACGGAGAGATCGGCCACGCGGCTCCGCGCAGAGACCTTGGGCAAAGGAACGACTTGGTGTTTGAAGAGCGCCAACCAGGCGAGCCAGAGCCAACAATGAGTTAGTCGCGATACGTCGCAACCCATTCGCCGCAGACACATCGTTCAGCGGTGTCTTCCGTCACCAACTTGCCGAATTCGCCTTCAAGGTCACCTGTCGTCGAATTAACCCCGTAGACCGCGTGGGCCTGCAGCGCGGCAAGGCGTAGCGGGATAGACGCCATCCTAACTTCCTGGCCGGTCCGTGAGTTCCGAACGGATATAATCCTCACAGAGGCACTATACCACGAATCAGACGCGCCGGATCTGAAAAACAGAACATGTGGGTCTTCACGAATCAATCTTTCCTAAGCGTCGTGCAACACCGCAACGACTCGAACACGCTCCTCGTTCGCTCACGAATCGCGGGTGATATTGAGCGCGCGATCCCAACTGCCGAGGTGTTCGAGGGCGATTGCTGCGACTATCGGTACCGCGCATTCGTGCCGCGAGCCGCGTTCGTCGAGTTCCTCGACCGGTCTGTCGAAGAAATCGATTACGTGAACTTTAAGGACTCCGTACCAGAGCGAAAGCGCAAGGCCGCATATATGCGCGTGTGGCAGGTGATGGCCGACTGGTTCGGTGCGTACGTAGGCTTGAAGCAGGAACTCTGCCGGCTTGACAACGACATCGACACGTTTCTGCTAGGCCCGTAGCGTACAGGGCGGCTGAGATGAATCTCAGCCACAACCAAATCCGCGACGCTCTCGCGCTCGCGATCAATTCAGGGCGTGCGCCGGAGAATCGAGTGTGGGTCCGAGATGTCTTCTCGGATTACGTTGTCTACGAGGACTCGGGGCCGGATGCGGCGCTCGTGAAGCGCACGTACGCAATCCTCGACGACAAGGTGACGCTCGGCGAACCGGAGACCGTTCAGGAAGTCAGGTCGTACGTTCCAGTCAAGTTCACAGCCGATATGGCGGCAGGCGAAGAGATTGCAGGCTTCGTCACGTGGTCTGGCAAGATTTTCGAGGTTGGGGACTACCCGGACAAGCAGTTCTCGCTTAGCGAAGGCGAAGCGGACGCGATTACGATCGCGGGATTCGAGCCGGTTCAGTTCGACCTTGAGCACCAGTCAACGGTTCTCGATGGCAAACTCGGTGGGCTTGAAAAGGTCTGGCGGGTTGGCAAGAGCCTCTTCGGGCTGACGCGTGTGCCCAAGGCGGTCGATGCGCTCATCGGCAGCGATCCGCGTCGAGTCTCGCTGGAGTTCGATCCGGCGACAAAGCGCATCAGGAAGATCGCACTTGTCAAGAACCCTCGCATCGCGGACGCAGAGCTCGTCGCGGCGTTCTCGGCAAAACCCCGTAGTGGGCCTGCGATGAACCCGATCACGAAGGCGATCAAGAGCCTCTTTGGGACGTTGCAGAGCGCGACTCCAGAGGACCTTGCTGCAGCCGAAGGCGAGCTGCAGGGCAAGCCCGGGACCGAGGGGCCCGTCACTCCCTCGACGTTCAGTGCCGATGACCGTGCAGAACTCCAGCGCCTACGCGCTGAACTCGCAACGCTCAAGAGCAAGCAGTCGGTTGACGGTTCCGCCCGCCTCCGTGAGACTGCCGTCAAGTTTGCGGACGATCTGATTGCCGCCAAGAAGGCGGTCCCCGCCGAAAAGGATGCGCTCGTCGCCGCCTTCGAGGCCTCGGCCAATGCGGACGCCCCGTCCGGGGTCGCGTTCAGCGACTCTGGCGACCTCACCGAAGGGGCGGCGCTCAAGACGTTCAAGGCCGCATGCAATGCACGCCCGGCCCTCATCCTCACTGAGGACAAGACCGGTAAGTTCGCACTCGCAGCGTCGGGCGAGTCGGATGCTTCGACGACTCCGACGATCGACACCGACGCGATCTACAACGCTCGCAAGGAGGGTTCCGGCAAATAGCCGGATCAAACCATGGCTCTCAACAAGACTGAAGGAAAGCACGCCGGGGAGTTCATAGCGAGCCTCGGCAACGGGACGTACTCGAAGGAGAACGTCACGCTCATCAGCGGGCAGAACCTCGTCGCAGGTTCGGTCCTCGGCAAAATCACCGCGAGCGGCAAATACACGATGGTCGCCCCTGGCGCTTCGGACGGTTCTCAGACCGCCGTTGCGATCCTGTGGGACAACGTGGATGCGTCGGGCGGCGACACCAAGTGCGTGATCGTGGCGCGCGAAGCAGAGGTGAACAAGGATGACCTCAACTTCGCATCGCTCAACGGCGGCCAGATCACGACTGCGATCTCGCAGCTCTCGACGGTCGGCATCATCGTTCGGAGCTCTGTCTAACCATGGACCTACTCAACATCTTCTCGGCAGACGCGTTCGGCCTCGTCTCGATGACGGACGCGATCAACAGGTTGCCCCACGTTCCCGGACTCATCGGTTCGATGGGCCTTTTTGAGGAAGAGGGCATCACGACCACGACCGTTCAGATCGAAGAGGACGCGGGCGCGTTGGCGCTCGTTCCGACCGCGCTGCGCGGCGGGCCCGCTTCGCAGAACAAGGACAGCAAGCGAACCGTTAGAGGCTTCGCCGTGCCGCACGTGCCGCTGGAGGACACGATCGCGGCGCACGAGGTCATGGGCGTTCGTGCCTTTGGATCGAGCGAGCTCCAGACCGTTCAGGCCGTCGTCAACCGGCGAATGGCGCGAATGAACGCCAAGCACGACGCGACGCTCGAATACCATCGCGTCGGCGCGATCAAGGGCACGATTCTTGACGCGGACGGCTCGACCCTGTTCAACCTCTTCACGGAGTTTGGAGTGTCGCAGACCTCGATCGACTTCGTTCTTGGAACGACCACGACGAATGTGAAGGACAAGTGCCTTCAGGTCGCTCGTGCGATCGAGGACGAGCTTGGAATGGCGTCCTACACTGGCATCACTGCCATCTGTGGGAAAACGTTCTTCACCGAGTTCATCTCGCACCCGGAGGTCAAGTCGGCTTACGAGCATCAGTTCAGCGATGCTAATAAGAAGCTTCTGGCGGGCAACTCGCTGCGCAAGGGCTTCGAGTATGGCGACATCACGTGGATGGAGTACAGGGGCAAGGTCGGCGCGACGAGCTTCGTTGCGGACGCTGAGTGCCACTTCATCGTGCAGGGTGTTCCGGGTCTGTTCAAGACCTACTTCGCTCCGGCTGATTTCGTGGAGACTGTCAACACGATCGGTCTACCGCGATACGCCAAGACCGCCGTCGATCCCGAGTTCCAGCGCTGGGTCAAGCTGCACACGCAGCAGAACCCGATGAACCTGTGCCTTCGACCGAAGGTTTTGGTCAAGGGAACGACCTCGAACTAGGACCGATAGGTCAGCGAAGCACGGCCTCCCGCTTCATGCGGGGGGCCTTTTCGTATGTGGACACGTTATGGTCACACAGGAATGGTATGCCTTCGCCTTACAGGCCGTTGAGTTCGGGCGAGTCGTCGTATGGGGCGGTCGCACGGCACATAGCCCCGAGCAACTCGAAGCGCTCGTTGCCGCCGAGGGCGGCATTGGGGAAAGTGAAGTCATCGTCAATCGCGATCCGGGTGATGAAAGTGACCAAGAAGACTCAGGCGAAGCCAGCGCCGACGAGCCAGAAAGCGAAGAACCGGCCACGGCTGATTCTAGCGACAGCGATGACGCCGGAACTGCGAAGTTAGACGAGTCAGACGAAGCCGTTGAAGACGAGCTGCATACCATTGCCTGGGGCGAACTGCTCAAGCGTGCCGCCGATGCCGGTTTGAAGACGTCCCGCATGTCCCGGCCGGAAGTCGTGCAGGCCATGCGGGACCTGACAAACAAGGGCGACTAAGCCATGTCGCTCCACTTCACCTACAACGCGGAGCAGCTCTCGACAAGCGCTCTCTATCGCGCTCGATTCGCCCTTGGGGACAAGGGCCAAATGACCGACGACGCGGGAAGCGTTATCTGGCATCTCAGCGACGAGGAGATCAACTCGCTGATCGCGCAATACGGGTACGCCGAGGGCGTAGCGCAGCTAGCCGAGGGGCTCGCAGTGCAGTTCGCCCAGGAGCCGGATCAGTACGACGACGAAGGCGGCGTGAAGGTGAGGTGGGGCGATCGCATCAAAGCCTGGCTCGAACTCGCGCGGTCGCTCAGGCAGGGTGCGAGCCGAGACAACTCGAAAATCGATTCGAGGCAACTGCTCGGCACCCTCAGTCAGCCTGACGTATCGGGCATCCGATGCTCCTAAGCAAAGCGTCGCGAGCCGCACTCAAAAAGACGTTCCGGCGCACAGCCGACGAGGCCCGGTTTCGTCACTACCCGGTCGTTTCAAGCGCAGGACAGTACGGAACCGAACTGTCCTGGCCGACCGGCGCAACGACGTTTGCGGGGAGAATCACCTCGGTCAAGGGTGACGAAGTGCAGGCGGCGTTTGGGGTCGAAGTGCACAACGCATACCGCCTCGTTTGCTCCCCCACCGTTGCAATCGACATGAAGGATCGGATCAAGGACCTGAAGACAGGCAAGTTCTACTCGATCGTGGGCGACGAAGGGCCGCAGATGGTCTCGCCCGTCGTCCGTCAACTCATTCTCGCCGAGGTGCCAGCATGAGCGCCCTAAGCGTCGGCTATGAATTTGTGGCCGCGCGATTGTCGGGACTTGGCTCGCCGATCTATTGCGCGCCGATGCCTGAAGGGGTGCCGCTTGCGATCGTTTACAAGCATCTCAGCGGCTCCGATGTCATCGTTGTCGGCGATTCAAGAGTGTTTTCAACGGCCTTGATACAGGTTGTAGCCGCGTCAACTAATTTTTCGTTGGCGGACAACTTATACGTCTCCATCGACGCTGCGCTCACTAATCCCGGGCAATCGACGATCAGCGGCACGGTCTACACCATCGTTCGCGAGCGGGATTTTCACTTCACGGAGCCGCTCGCGCAAGGTGTCAGGCACGTTGTCGGCGGGCTGTACCGGCTGTCTCTGTGGGGCAAGTAAATGGACGATGCCGTCATCGTCAAGGTCGATCACCTTAACCTAGCCGAGGTAAAGATTGCCAGCGGGCTTGAGAAGGCGATTCGAGCGCTTGCGTTCGGGCTGCAGGCGCAGGCCCAGGAGAACATCCGGGCCAACGGGACGATCGACACCGGCGCGCTGTTCAACTCGGTCTACACCGAGACTGCCGACGAATCGGGCCGCGACTCCGCCCTGTCGGCAGCGCAGTCGGCAGCGGCATCCCCCGGCAAGAAGACGGGCAAGCCGCACCTGGCCAACCCTGCAACGCCTGTCACCGACGTGTCTGGCCAGCGGTTCAGGGCCAAGGTCGGGGTCTGCGTCGAGTACGGCCTGTACGTAGAGATGGGCACGGTGCATACGGGCGCTCATCCGTACATGGCTCCTGCTGTGGACAAGATCAAGGCCAAGGCTCAGTCGGTTGTCGAGAAGTTCATCGCCGAAGAGGTCAAGTAATGCCTGGCCGAACGCTCACGCCGACCGCTGCGGCGGGAACCGGTTGGACCAACCCAAACAACGCTCTCGCCTCGGACGGCAACAAAGCCGTTCAACCTGCGGGTGGGACTGGCAACTGGCTACGACTCACAAACGTCTCGAACGGGCCGATCCCGACCAATGAGACGGTCATCGGCTTCGAGGTCTCGGTTGTCGGCGCGTCCGGCGCTCAGGCGTTTCTCGATGCGGGCGGAAGCGACATCTCGCGACAAGGACATGGCGCGTTGTTGTCTGGGCAATCTCTGGTAGCGTGCACTGATGAGGCGTGGAACACTTGCGATGCAGACCTGACCGGCTCATATTACGGGCATGATGGAGCCGGCTCAGGGCAGGGCCTCACCGTCATCCATGATCTTGGCTCGACGCAGGATGTCGGGGTAATCACACTCACCTTCACGGCACCGACGAATACGAGCGTGACTTTCGCGACCTCAACCGATGGCAGTTCGTGGACTAATACGACGAACCTCGCCTACGATCCTGCCAATCCGAGCGGGGCGTCAGTCTCGACGCCGACCGAGTACCAAGTGAAAGTCGCTACAACGACGACTCGGTATGTGCGCGTGAGCATCATCGGCGGAGGCGGAGTGCGCATCTACGACTTCAGGGTCTACGGACCGATCGGAGGTATCTAGTGGCGCTACCGGGCATCGGAACAGCGGTGCTACTCACGCCGACCGGTTATCGGAAGCGTCCGCACCTTGAGTTCTCGCTGACCAAGGATGGCTCGACTCCGACCGGTGCCACGCAGATCCTCGAAGTAACGCCCTCAGGTGTGACCACGCTTGCCGGAAGCCCGATTTCGCAATGGGGCGCGACCTGGATTCCAGCCGATGTGAATGCATCGACGTTCGGAGTCCTTGTGAGGCGGCCCGACTCGTTCACGGATGAAGCGCTCACCACGACGCGCGGCATCGATTTCGTACAGGTAATCGCGTATTCGATCCCCCCAGGTGGGTCATTCACTATGCCAGACAGACTATCCGAACTTCAGCTAAACCTCGTCGGTAAGGAAACGACCCGGGGCACCACGGTAACGCCGAACACTCGCCTCAAGGCCGTCAAGACCAGCTTCCAGACCCAGAACGAGAACAAGGAGATTCGCTATCAAGGCGATCTTGTTCCGGGTCAATACCTCATCAACGCTGAGGCCTCGGAAGCCTCGGTGGACGGCATTCCAACGTACGACGAACTTGGCGTCCTGCTCGCCTCGATTGTTGGCAAGCCGGTGACCACAAGCCCGGCCGCAGGCGTTTATCGTCACGAGTTCTTCCTCGATTCGCGAGCGCCCGCCGATGTTCAGACGTACACGATTCAGTACGGCGACTCGAACTACGCGGAGCAGGTCGCGTGCGCAATCATGAGTGAGCTGCAGCTCACTCTCAACCGAAAGGACAACCCGCTCAAGGGCAAGATGCTTGCGCGGCGCATCGTGGACCAATCTGGTGTGTCTGCGGGCGCGAACGATGTTCAGACCATCACCATCGTCACGGCCCCGACGTCGTTCCGATTGCGCTATAAGGGCGCTGAGACTGGGGACATCACTGTCTCTGGTTTGAACTCGGCGACTCTGCAGACCGCGATTCAGGGCCTCTCCACGGTCGGCAGCGGAAACATGACCGTCTCCGGCTCGGGTCCGTTCGTGGTCACCGCAGCGGGCGCATTGGCCGGTAAGAACTTGCCACTGCTTGAGGTCAGCAAGTACACGGGTGGTTCTTCGCCGAGCATCACCGTGGCTCACACGACCCAGGGCGGGTACACCGAGTTCCTCTGTGAACCGATTCAGCCGGGTAACTGGAGCCTCTACTACGCGGCCACTCAGGCGACGCTTGGTGCCAACAAGCTCACTCGCGTCTTCTCGGGCGAGTTCATGATTGGCAACCGGTTCGCACCGTTCTGGGTGCTCGACGCGGCTCAGGACTCGTGGGCGAATGTCGGAGAGTCCGCGATGTCCCTCATGGCCAAGCTGACATTGCAGGCCGATTCGATCGCCTCGGCGATGGCCGCAGACGCTCGGGCTCGCACGCAAAAGTGGATGCGCCTAGAGGCGGTCGGCAACCAGATCGCAACGAGCGGCTACTACTTCACCTGCACCATCGAGTGCCCGTGTCAAGCCGCGCTCATCGAGAACTTCCGGGAGGAAGACGGAAACGTCTATGCTCGCGAAATCTCGCTCGGTGGCCGATTCGACCCGACTGCTGGGCGGACGGCAACGATCGTGCTCATCAACAGCACAGCCTCCTACTAATCGCGCTCACTCGTTTGAGCATCAAGGGGTCGCCTTCTGGCGGCCCCTTTTCGTTCCGAATGGCGGCATGACCGTAGCGGGAATCGCTATGGATCTGCGAGACCTATTTGGCGCAAAAGCCACGATCGAGAATGTCATCTCCGGGCCTGATGGCGGCCCTGGCCTGACCATCTCCTACAACCCGAACGCCATCACTCCGGCTGCTATGTCGCAGTTCAGGAAGTTCGAGGCCACCGACGAGCACGAGAAGGCGATCTGCGAGATGCTTGTCATGTTCGAGCTTGAGTGGGATCTCACTTCTGAAGGCAAACCGGTTCCGACCACCGTTGCTGGCATGCAGGGCGTGCCGGTCAAGGCCTTGGCTCGAATCATGGAGGCCATCCAGAAGGACGCAACCCCAAAAGCTCAGACGTCCGATGCCTGACGCGATGGATTGCGTACGGCGACAAGTTCGGAGACGACCCGCCCGATTGGTTCAACATCATCGAGGCGGCCAGGTACCTCAGGGTTGCGCCGTGGGACCTTGTTCAGCAACCACGATGTTGGATGGATTGGTCGATCGCGCTGCAGAACTGCAAGGCGGCCGCTGACGAGATGAAGCGGCGGAAGGACGAGAAGAAGACAGAGGATTGAACCTGAGCGGATGCATTCGCTATGCGGTCGCAATGCGGATGCATTCCGTTCGCATAGCGTTTGCATTGCGGTCGCAATGGGTACCCAATCCCCAACAACAACATATACAACAACATAGTAAGTAGAGACTACAAGTCTGTAGATCTCCTTACAAACAAGAAATAGAAGGGCGAAAACTTCGTTTTCGCGACCCTTTGAACCTGACGGTCCCTGTCAGGATTGCCTGATTCTCCTCGATTGATCTGATTTTGTTCTGATTTCCAGAGTTTTCGGGTATTCTGCGAAAAAATATCCAAGGGGCTTGACAACGGGGCTTCGACTGCGCGAGAATGAACCCGAAACACAGTCGAATATCGTGCGGGTCGCTTGTCGTATCTGACTTGCGCCTTCCTCCCCGGTACCTGGAAACCTGACTCGCAAGAGGCTGTGTCTCAACCAAGGGCCGGGGACGAGGGCGCAAATCATTTGCGAGGACTGAATTGAAACACAGCCAAAGCAAAGCCGCTATCCAGCGCTTTGACTTCAACGACGCTCCGGTGCGCACCGCGCACGGACCTGACGGCCCGATGTTTTGCCTTGCCGACGTGGCGAAGGTTCTCGCCATCGGCCACGCCCGGAATTTCCTGCGAACTGCTTGGTGCGACGCCAAGGGTGTCATTTCAAATGACGTCCTCTCAGAACAAGGAGGTGTTCAGAAGCACCGGTTCATCTCAGAGCCCAATCTCTATGCGCTCGTGCTGCGCTCCAAGAAACCGCAGGCGCTCGCGTTCCACAAGTGGATCGTCTCGGAGGTCCTTCCGGGCATCCGCAAGACTGGGCGGTACGGCAAGCCGGGGGTAGAGGTCCGGTTCGAGTTCACTGAAGACGGCACACGCACCACCAGGGTCTCGGTAGACGAGGAAGTCGTCCATTCGTGGACGGACACGATGCCTCAGTTCCAAGACTCACCCAAAGCACTCCCAATGCCTTCCGCTCCAGCACTCACCGGCAGGGCCGCCAACATCGCTATGGAAGCCAGGGCGACGTTCTACGTCAACAACATCGTCGCGCTCACAAGGGTCACGCCACGGCGCGTGTGGGGCGAAGCGTACGCCATGTGGGAGGGTCGGACGGGGATCAACCTGGCCGAGCAGCTCGACTGGTACGACTCGAAGATCCAAGTGATTCGTGAGCACGGTTCGATGGGCGTTCTCGTGGTTTGCCTCCACGAGATGATGCTTGAAGCCATGGGGGTGGAGTGATGGCCCCCAAACTCGCGAAACTGGGCCTCGGCCCGTTCGTTCTCGACATGGTGGAGCTGTTCAGCTGCCACACGCTTGTCGAGATGGCCGACCTCCTCCGCATGGCAGCGGAGGAGAAGCTCCTGGAGCGGCATCAATACTACGCCTGCATCGACAAGATCGCGTTTGCAGTAGGGGACCAGAACCGTAATTCCAGCCTGTACCGTAAAGTGCTCAAACGCTTGGATGCGAAGCTCCTCGCCGACCTAGAAGCCGACGACGGTCACTTCTACGCGATGATCCAAGCTGGAGCCGAGAGCTTGCGGGTGTTCGATCGGGAGTACGGTTTGGAGTATTGCGTGGCCTAGTCGGTTGGCTTGCCAACCCAGACGATTCGCCAAGTCTCAACACCACCCTTCAGCAATGGCGCAGAGAAGATCTTTGACTCCCCTGCGCCAAGCCCTGAAACCGTTGCAAACGTCGAGCCCAACTTGTCTCCCGCCTTGTCGAAGAGGGCAATGTCGATCTCGACGCCTAGCACTCCCTGTTTTCCGACATTCTTGATTGTGCCAAGTAGCGCATGGGCGTCTTTGGTCTGGGCACTTATCTCGAAGTCGCCGTAACGCACGACGCCCGGACTGACTTGCTTGAACGGCATCTGGGCGTGCCGCCCGCCATGCTCATCCACGATTCCCTCACCGACATGCTGTAGGCCCTTTGCGCAAGAGAAAAGGCCTAGACCGCAACCACCGGCGCAGAAGATGACGACGATCCCGAACGTAGCGAGAACGGAAATCAAAATGATTGACGCCGTGCTACTCCTTCGTGGCTCGGGCGGAGGGTAGAAACTGTAAGGCGGTGGTTGCTGCACTGTAGCCAATAATATCACCCTGAGCAGAGCGTAATGGGCAGTGCCCATGACCCTTGCAGAGCTTGAAGTCGTAATCGGTGCCAACTTCTCCAAGCTCAAGACGGGCATGGCTCAGGCCAAGCGCGACGCCGTTGAGCAGGCGCGTGGCATCGGCCAGTCGATCACGCAGGGCATTGGGCTCGGGATCGGAAACTTCAGCGTTGCGGCGGTTGCTGAGGGCTTCAAGGGGATTTTCCGCGCGATGGTCACTGGCAACGCGGAGATGGAGAAGTATCAAGTCCAATTCTCCGTGCTCCTCGGCTCGATGGACTCCGCAAAGGACCGAATGCGCGAGCTGGCAAAGTTCGCGGCTGAGACGCCGTTCGAGTTGCCGGAGGTCGTAGCCGCGTCCAAGCAGCTTCAAGTCATGGGCGGGACTGCGATGGCCACGGGCCGCGTGCTGAAGATGGTCGGCGATATGGCGTCGGCATCGGGGGCGAGCTACCAAGAAGTAGCAATGTGGGTTGGACGCCTCTACTCTTCCTTAAAAGCGGGACGACCGTTCGGAGAAGCTGCTCAGCGCCTTCAGGAACTCGGGCTAATCTCTGGCGACGCTCGAAACAAGCTTGAGGAGCTGCAGAAGGCCGGTGCGGGCGGTGCTCAGATGTGGGCCGTGTTCAGCAAGGAGTCCGACCGGTTCAGTGGCATGATGGAGAAGCAGAGTAAGACATTCGATGGCTTACTCTCTACCCTCAAAGACGACCTTGGGGCGTTGCTCCGCGAGGTCGGTGCGCCGGTCTTCGAGAAGGTGCGAAACGCGGTTCGCTCGCTACTCAATTATTTGGAGGGCGACGCTGGCAAGAATGCAACCCGAGTGCTTCGAGGCGTCGTCTCAGCAATGCTCGACTTTGGCGGCGCAATCGCGGTCATCGCTGGCGTCAGTAAGGCCCTGCAGTTGCTCAAGGCTGCCCTTCTCGGGCTGCCTGCCGTTGCCATCTTTTCTGCGATCGCAGCGGCGGCGTACGGTCTGTTCAAGTTGGTCGAGACGAACTTTGGTGGGATCAGGGACTTCCTTGCAGGGGTTTGGACCCGAGTAAGCGCCTTCGCTAAGGATGCGTTTGCGCTTTGCCAGATGATTGCAAGGCGCATCATGGAGGTGTGGCGAACGATAGCGCCCGTAGTCGAGCCCATTATTCGGCGGTTATCGGCCTTCATGTCGAAGGCGTTCGACGTGTTCTTCACGGGTGTCACGCTCGGGCTTGCCGTCCTGACAGGTAATTTCGATGGGGCATGGGCCAAGCTCTCCCACGGCACTCGCGCGACCGCCCTTGAGATGGCCGCAACGTTCGCCGACATGCTCGGTGGTGTCGAATCCGGATTCAACAAGATGGTGAATTCGGTAGTCGATAAGTTGGCGAGTTTGGCTGAGGCTGCAGCGCCTCTTCTTGGTGGTGAGGTTGGGAAGGGCCTTAGGGATGTGTTGCACCTTCCAGAGGTCAGCGGGTACAGCTACGGGGCCGACACGTTGCGAGCCCTTGCAGCGATGGAGCGCGACGCAGCCAAGCGTGAGGCTGCGTCTATTCGAGCGTCGGCGCAAAAGGCGGCAAAGGACGGCTATGCGCCGTTCAATCCGATGGGCAACGCGGCGGCCGCTACTGGCGATGGCAAAGACGGCAAGTCCGCTGCGGAAAAGGCCACAGATTCTCTCCGCAGCAAGATCGAGGAGCTGACCAAGGCGAATTATCTCCTCACGCACTCGGCGCGTGATGCGGAATTGGAGTACGACCTACTCTCCGGCCAGTTCGCGGACGCTGACGAGATGCTCAAAGGCCTGGCCAGGAGCGTCAACCAGGTCAACCTAGACCTGCAGGATCATAAGGACTTCGCGGATACGCTGCGATCGATCTACAAGCAGACTCAGCTGAACGCCGCAGGTGGAGAGCTAGAGCGGGTTGAAATCGAACGTCGAGCAAAGGGCATGAAGGAGCTGACTTCAGTCGAGCGTGCTCAGCTGCAAGCGGCAATCGCTCGTCGTGACAGCGAGGTGCAGTTGCGCGAGCAGATGCGAGCGAACAACGATGCGTTCGCCTCGACGCTGGCCAACCTGCGCGAGCAAATCGCATTGCTTGGCGTCACGACTGAGGCAGAGCGGATGCTTTACAACGTCCGGGAAGGGAGCCTTCGAGGGCTTGCAACGTGGCAAAAGCAGATCCTTGTGTGGGGCGCTCAGAGGCTCGACCAGCTCAAGGCCGAACGCGAGGGCATGAAGGCGACGATTCCGTTCTGGGCGGCGATCGCGCTTTGGGTCGGCAAGATCGCCAAGGAAGTCAAGGACGAGGGCATCAAGCGGTACCAGGACGAACTTGGAAAGCTGCAGGAACGAATCGCACTCACCGGTAGTTCGGCGGAAATCGCCGCGTACAAGCTCGAGCTGCTGACCAAGGAATTCGGTGGAGGGGCGGAAGGCGCTCGCATGGCGCGGGACATCCTTGCTCGAACGGCTGTTGTCGAAGAGATCGAAGCTTGGACGGCGCAGCTCCACAAGATGGCCGACACGGTCACGGACACTTTCATGAAGATGTTCGATGACCTGTTCAACAACGGCTTCAAGAACTTCTTCAGCAACGTCATCGGCGGGTTCCGCAAGATGCTTGCAGACATGGCGCGGGAGTACCTGGCCTCGCAAATCAAGGGCCTACTTTCCCGCGTCGTTGGGGGCATCATCGGCGGACTCTTCGGAGGCGGCGCAGGCGGTTCGATTCCAGGTGGTGGAGGCACCGAGGGTGTCGGCGGGTGGGCGGCAGTCGGCGGACCTGTGCTCTCGCACAAGAGCTACCTCGTCGGCGAGCATGGCCCTGAGATCTTCACGCCAAACAGCGGGGGTTCGATCACCCCTAACCACGCGATGCCTTGCTCTGGAGGGAACGTGACGGTTCACATGACGGTCAACACGCCGGATGCGAACTCGTTCAAGCGCTCTGGCGATCAAATCGCCCAAGAGATGGGTGTGAAGGTGAACCGGGCGATTCGGCGGAACCGGTAGCGGTTCATTGGAGGGGAAGGTTGGTTACAACGCCAACCTCCTCCCGGAAATCCGGTATTGACCCTCCGCTATGGTCTAGCCGACCTTGGCTTGATGCGCCCCGCGCCGTTGCTTACGCTTCCAGCTACGCGTATCGGGCAGCGTGCCTTCGGACTTCCACGACGTGCAGTTTCCAACGGACATCGCAAGGGGCGTTGTTGGCGGACCAATGTACAGAACCACCGTGGTTTCGACCGAAGGCGGGTTCGAGCAGCGGAACCAGAACTGGGCCAACTCTCGGCGCATGTGGAACGTGACCCTCGAATCGTGGGACGAGGCAAGACTTGCGACGCTGCATGCCTTTTTCATTGCGAGGGAGGGCATGACATACGGGTTTCGGTTCAAGGATTGGGCCGACTACTACGTCGGGATGAAGTTCGTGCCGGGGGCTGGCTTGGCCTACGACGTGCCGAACATCATGCCATTTGGCACTGGCAACGGTTCAGCGACAACGTTCCAACTCACCAAGTCCTACGTGTCAGGCGGCATCACGAAGGTTCGCAAGATCACAAGGCCGATTTCAGCTACGGTCAAGATCTACAAGGATGGCGTGTTGCAGACGTCTGGATACACGCTGAACGCCTCGACAGGTGTTGTAACGTTCTCTGTTGCGCCTGCCAATGGCGTTGTCCTTGCTTGGGCAGGTCAGTTCGACGTGCCAGCTAGGTTCGACACAGATCAGATGTCCATGTCGATCGACGGTGTCGTGACCGGTTCGTGGGCTGGCATCAACATCGTTGAACTGCGCGAATAGCGATATGCACTTGACGAATGCATGTTGCTTCGATATGCCAACAAGCGGCGGCTTCGAATGCACGTCGATCGAAATTCACGAATAGGGAACGCTCGCATGCTGACGTTCATCGCAATCGTTGTGGTCGGCCTTGCGGTCTACGGGAAACTCATGAATATCACCGAAGCTGTCTCCAACGTTCAGGCCGCCGTGTCGGCCGTCGCCTCCGCAGTTGACGAGGTCGCAACCGCCGTCTCCAATGTCATCGATGACCTGAAGGGCGCGGGCGAAGTCGCTCCTGCCATCGAAGCCCTGGAAGCCGTCGCGGGCAAGCTCAACGAGATCGCCGACAGCGCGTCCGGCGCTGCCGAGACCTTGTCCGGAGCCGACCCCACCCCCCCGGGCTCCTAGTTCCGTTTAGGGCGCACTCACGGGCCTCGATCCTCTTGCAGGGTCGGGGCCTGTTTGCGTTGCGTACCGGGCATCCGTGCCGCGCAACATCTCGTCCGATTTGAACACGCACCTCCAGGGGGCAGCGATGACCTTGTCACTGCTAGTGCTGATAACGCGCACTGACGGCGTTCAGATGGGCTTCACGAACTGCGACGTGGACATTGTGTTCAGCGGTGTGACGTACCAAGCCGCTGACGGGCTCGGGGCATCGTCGGTCGAGACTGCATCAGGCACAGGAATCGACAACGCGGACCTGATGGGGCTCATCAAGTCAGCGCGAATCACGGAGGCCGACATCTTCGCAGGCAAGTTCGACGCCGCGCAGGTCCTCGTGCAGCTCGTCAATCGAAACGACTTGACGCAAGGCAGCCTTGTCGTGGTTAAGGGCTACCTCGGAGAGATTCACCAGATAGACCAAGCGTTCAAGGCGGAGGTGCGATCCCTTTCGCAGCTCCTGAAGACCTCGATCGGCAACGTCACGACCAAGCAGTGCACGTGCGAGCGCCTGGGGAATGCCAAATGCAAACTCACGATGACCGGAAACGCGCTCAACGGCTCTCCCATCAGGGCATCCAAGACAGTTGCTTCAGCGTCCGGCCTGACCGTCACGTTCGGAAGCGACGCGGCTCCGACCGGGCACTACTCGAATGGCCTACTCAAGTTCACCTCGGGCGCAAACAGTGGCGTGACTCGCGAGATCAAGTCGCATACGAATTCAAGTGGCTCGGCTGTCTTGAATTTGCGCACGGCGTTCCCGTTCGACATCTCGCCCGGCGACGTGGCGACGCTCGAAGCCGGCTGCGATCGGCTGTTCGCGACTTGCGACACGAAGTTCGGCAACGCCAACAACTTCCATGGCGTGCCGTTCCTGCCAGGCAACGACAAGATTGTTCGTGCCGGGAGAGGCGCGGGTTAGTGGTCACAGGCGCACAAATCGTCGCGGTGGCTCGCGAGTACATAGGCACGCCTTGGCATCACGCCGGGCGGCTCAAGGGCGTAGGCGTCGATTGCGTGGGCCTGCTCGCATGTGTCCTTAAAGATCTTGGCGAACCCGTCGAGGATGAGTTGTCCTACACGCGGCAGGATGAGTTCACTCGCATGATGGCCGCGCTCAATCGCCATGGCCGGAAGCTCCGCAAACGAGAACGGCATGTAGCCGGAGACGTGCTCGTGTTTCGGAACGCGCCCCTGAGCGCAGCCATTCCAATGTACAACCACTGCGGCATTTACACGGGGCCTGAGGACGACACTGTCATCCACGCGTGGTCCACGCCGTCTGTGGGCAAAGTCGTTGAGACGCCGATGGACGCGCACTGGTGGAGATGGAAGGTTGCCGCCTTCAGGTATCGACCTAGCGCGTAACGGGCGGAGCAGTGGCGACGTTCGTTCTCGGTGGTGTTGGCGCGATCATTGGTGGCGCTTATGGCGGCCCCAAGGGCGCGATGCTCGGATGGTCGATCGGCTCCACGATCGGCAGCCTGATTGACGAAGCCAACGCTCCGAAGCCCGAGATAGGCAAGATCAGCGACCTGCGGTTCTCCGGGTCAGCCTACGGAGCATCAATCCCGCGCGTCTGGGGAAAGACGAGGGTTGGCGGCAATATCATCTGGGCCGCCGAAGACGCCAACGGAAACCACCTCGTTGAGCACAAGAAGTCGAGCGGTGGCGGTAAGGGCCTCGGGGGTGGAGGTTCGACAACGTACTGGTATTCGTCCACGTTCGCGGTGGCCGTGTGCGAAGGCACGATCTTCCTACCCGATGCCACGAATGCCCTTGGCGGCACGTTCATCAAGCGCAACGTCCAACTGAAGAAGATTTGGGCCGACGACGTTCTCGTCTACGATTCGTCTGCCACCAAGAACATTGTCACTCCGGTCTGGCACGACGGGGACGAGAACCAATCTCCGGACTCTACGATCGTGGCCAGGAGCGGCGTATCCAGTTCCCACGTTCCCGCCTATCGCGGGCTCGCGTACTTCGTGCTCGTGGACATGGACCTGTCCAAGTTCTCGAACAGGATTCCCAACTTCAGCGTCGAGGTGCAGACGGACGCGGTGACCGTGGCCGACGTGTGTTCGGATCTGTGGCGCTCATGCGGCCTGCTTAGTGGCGACATCGATGTGACCGCTGGAACCGATGCCGTGACGGGCATTGTCGCTCTGCAGAGAGAGCCGATTCAATCCACGACGCAGCAGATCGTAACGGCGTTTCCGTACGATGTTGTCGAAGTAGACGGCAAGACGAAGCTGGCAGCGAGAGGCGGCTCGATTGCGGCCACGGTCACGACGGACGATTACGGCGCTACGTCAGCGCTCAGCGCATCGGTTCAGGACAAGCTGACGGCTCGCCGCAAGCTCACTCTTGAGTTACCCGGTCGCGTCGATCTGACGTATTTCGACCTCGATAACGCCCACCAACAGGCCACGGCCACGGAGATGAGGCAATCGGCGGATGTCAACAACATCTCGACGGTCAACCTCACGATGAGCCTGACGAGCACTCAGGCACGCGCAATCGCGGCGCGGATTCTCGACACGGCCTGGAACGAAACGTTTGAGTACGACTTCCGCTTGCCGCCGAAGTTTTCTAAGTTGTCTCCTGCCGATTGCATCACGCTGCCCACCGCCGCGGGCTCGCTTCGAGCTCGCGTTCTGTCGATGACGATGGGTCCGATCGGCGAGCTGAGGATGACCGCGACGCCCGATTCAGTCGCGACGCTTACGCAGTCGAACCCTGGCAGTGGCGCTGGAGGAGCGCCGCCTCCGTTCGACGTGTATCCGTCAACGTTTCTTGCATGGTCGGGCTTCGAGTGGCGCGACCAAGACTTGTCGCAACCAGGCTTCTATGTTGCGGCAACCGGCGCAGATCCCGGATGGATTGGCGGAACCGTCTGGTACTCGCTCGATGGCGGCTCGACGTACTCCGAAGGACCGTTCATCAGCGGGCGCTCCGTGTTCGGAACAATGGATGCGGCACTCGCGACCGGTAGTCCTGGGGATCGAGACACCTTTACGAACACCTACACTCCGAACGTCCACGTCAACGGCATCCTGGAATCCACCACCGACGCGAACGTCCTTGCCGGCCACAACCAAGCGATGGTCGGCAACGAGATCATTGGGTTCGTGAACGTTTCGCTCCTCGGTGCGGGCCAGTACCAACTATCACGGCTCCGCAGAGGCGAACGCAACTCCTCAATGAGCGGACACGCTTCGGGCGAACGCTTTGTTCAGCTCACGAGCGACGTCGTGCGGGTGAATGTCGCCGAGAGCTTCGTCGGCTCCGTCGTCAAGGTTAAAGTCGTCAGCGTTTACGAGGACATCACCGCCGTCACAGCCCAGAACGTCACGATCGTTGCCAAGACCGGCTCGATCGCTCAGAACATCGTTGCGGCAGCGGGCCAACCGAACGGCTATGCGACGCTTGACGGCTCAGCCAAGCTCACGGCGGCCCAAGAGCCGACGCATATGGCGACAACCGACACAACTCAAACGATCACGGGCAACAAGACGTTTTCGGGAACCGTGAATCTAAGTGCAATGTCAGTCGGTTCGATCCTGTTCGCCGGATCAAGTGGGCTCGTGTCTCAGGACAACTCCAACCTGAACTGGGACGATTCGAACAACATTCTGAGCCTTGGGAATACCGTCCAAAACCGAAAGCTCACGCTGTACGTGGTTGCGGCAAACGACCATCAGTACTACGGCATGGGTATCAACTCGGGCAGCTTCCGGTTCCAGTTGCCGGACGGCTCCGCAAGTTGGGATTTCTACACCGGTGTTTCGAGTTCGGCCTCCAGCCAGCGATTCAAGATTGGCGGTGGCGGCATCATTGAGGGCGGGTCGAATTATTTCACGTCGGGTATGCGCACTCGGCTCGATCTGAGTGGTTCCGGAGCGTTTCCGGCTTCCGACTTTCTCTTTCCGTCCGGTGGATTTTTCCGCGCGGGTGAGGTCGGAGTTGCCGGAACCAACGACGTGTTCTTTCAGGCCGTGCCAGCTACGACTGCTGGCTATGGTTACCTTGAAGCCTTTAATTCGGCTGGCCTCATCGTCGGAACGGGCAATAACAATAGCCCCGTCATCTTCAAGGTTAATCGCACCGAGGTCGGGCGCTTTACCTCGACGCAGATGCTCTCAGTCGTCGATGTCGTGGCTTCCACTAAGAAGTTCTGGGGCGGTACGGAATACAACACCGGTTCGGGCTACCGTGTATCGCTCGACCTGGCAGCATACAACTTCGGCGCTGGCTTTGCGGGCGCTCGCTTCGGATTCCCTGCGGGGGGCGGCTTCGCGCCGATTGAATGCTCCGTTATCGGCACCAACGACATCTTCTTTCAGGGCCAACCGGCTACAACGGCAGGGTGGACGATCCTTGAATGTTGGAATGGCGCGGGCATGGCCCTCGGAACCGGCAACAACAATAGCCCGGTCTCGCTCAGGGTCAACCGGACAGAGGTTGCCTCGTTCGGCGCATCGCTAGCCACGATCGCCACTGCGGTCAAGGTCAACAAGGGCTTCACTCCCGGAGTTGTGGCGCTCACCGATGCTGCCACAATCGCGACAGATGTGTCGCTCGGGAACGTGTTTCGCGTCACCCTCGGCGGGAATCGAACGCTCGGCAATCCGACCAACCCAACAGACGGCCAGAAGTGCGTCTGGGAGATGATTCAAGACGCCACAGGCAGCCGAACGATCACGCTCGGGAGCGCGTTCGCTCTCGGAACCGACATATCGGCTGTCACGCTGACCACGACGGCGAGCAAGCGCGACTTCATGACGGCGGTCTACAACTCAGGAACGTCGAAGTGGTACGTGATCGACTTCAAGAAGGGCTACTAGCGCGGTATCTTCCTGCGGTATCTGCGAGAACGTGAGGGCCCCCGAACATTCTGAAATGAAGAAGCCCCATTTGAGTTCAGAACATCTGAAAATCAGAGCTTGCGGACGCCTTGCTGTGGACTGTTAATCAGCGGGTCCTAGGTTCGAATCCTAGTGCGGCAGCCACCGAATTAGGTTCAAAATGCCCTGTTTTCTCACTCGGGAAAGCAGGGCATTTTCGGTAACGGTATCGCTCGCGGTATCTGCCAGAAACTTATTTGTCTGGCGCGTCGGGCAGTTGCTTGAATTGAGCGCCTTCCTGTTCCGATGGCAGCCAGGTCAACTTCCGCGAGCCTGGGAAGATTGCGCCGCAGCCTCGATCTCCTCGCGCTACGACTGGCAACAGCAGAACCCGCTTAGGCATGAAGAACTCGATCCAGAACAGGACGTGTGGAAGAAGGGGCTCATCCTCGATCGCGGGCACGGTTCCCGCTACGGATGGCCGTACCCGTCAAGCCGCAAGGGCCTGACGGGTAGCCTGAAGCGCCGCCTTTTCGCGACGCAGAGCAAACGTCTTCGATACGCCTTGCTCCCTCGCCACGTCGCATTGGCGAATGCCGATTGCGATCTCTCTGAGAACTGGAACTGCTTCGGGGGGGGCAGCCTGAAGAATCTCGTCGAGCGCGATGCCTTCGTTGACGCGATCCCACGGATCGTGTGACCGTTCGACGGCCTCGTGCAAGGGAAGCGTGGACGTTTCTCCATGGTGCCCGTGGTGCTTTCGAAGGAAGTCAACCGAAGCGTTGCGCATCGAGACGGCGAGAAGTGCCATCGTCGCCTCAGGGTGCTTTTCCAACACTCGGATTGCTTTCAGGACCATCAGCTGAACCACGTCGAGGCGATCTTCGGCGCAGTAGATGAGCCGCTTGGCCATTGACTCGGCGAGCTCATACAACTCAGCGATTCTGCGATCACTCATTCGCGGACGGCCTCAAAAAGACGAAGCGCTTACCCTCCGATGCAAAAGGCACGACTCGGACGCTCTCTGAGCCTGGGAGCTTCACGTACAGATTCGTGTCGTTGCGGGCAATGATGGGCAGCGGGAGAAGAGTCCCGAGCCAGAGAATCCAGCCGATCGGAGCCTCGTTCACGCGGCAACCTCTTCGTCTTGCCCGTACTGAGCGCGCATCGCAGCTTCGATCTCCCCAACGACCTGCGCCGAGACGAACTTGCCTACTGCATCGTCGCCCCAGTAGGGTTGAAATGAATCGAGGCCAAGGTCGCGCGGGGCGACCATACACCGACCCTGATATAGCGCGAGTTCAAAATGGGTGTACTTCGTAGGTTCAAGGCCATCTTCCTGCGGCAAAGATGCGTGCCTTGAGCTCGCCATGATCGAAATTGAGACGGGGCCGAACTTGATTCGTCGGCTAAACGGCGAAAGGGTTTCTGTTTTCTTTCCCATGCGTGTCACCTGATGCCGGTTCCTGTGGTGCGGAAAACGGCACGAATTGACTATAGCACAGAAAGTTCTGAAAATCAGAAGTCACGGAGCGAGTTCGTATCCGATCGAGTTAACTGCCGTCAGCATGTCGCCTCCAAAGACCAAGACATAGTGCTTGCGGGTCGTCTGGAAGCTCTCATGACCCATCAGGTCTTGCAGCGTGCTGATGGGAGTGTTCTTCCGAGCAAGCAGGCTTCCGAAGGACTTGCGAAGGTCTTTGAGCGAGACATGCGGGATCTTCAACTCCGCGAGAATCGAGTCCAGAGCACGCTGCAGATTGCGCTCCTTGACGGGGCGGCCAGTCTCCGTGGTCCAGAGGAGGCCATGCTCCTCTCGGTGCCCGCCTGCGAGCTGTGCATCACGCTCCACCATGGCGTCACGCGCCCTGATGCAGGCCAGAGCGAGCCCACTAAGCGGAATTATTCGGTTGGATTTCGGCCGTTTTACGTCGTGGTCGATCGACCAATCCTTGCCTTCCCACAACAATGTTCGCTGAACGTGGATCACGAACGCGCCTTCAAGCTCTGCCATCTCAAAGATGTCTGTCCGCAAGGCACCGAGGAGTTCGGACAGCCTCAGCCCCGTCGCAAGCGCAAAAGCAAGCATTGGACCATAGCGATGCACGTGGACTGTTTCGTCGCGCGTTTTCAGGACACGCGTTCGGAGCATCTCTTCGAGTATCGCGGGCACTTGGCTCGGCGGCAATGCCCGCTTCTGACGGCCCAGGATCGTCGCTGACGCGCGTTTGGGAATTTCGGCGGCGAGAATGGGGTTGGCCGCCAAAAGCCGCGCCCTTGTGGCCCAGGACAGCGCTGATCTGAAAGTTCTGTGCACGATGCCGACCGTTTCAGGAGATGAAACCTGCTTGGAGACCTTATTAAGGAGCGACTGGCATTGCGTTGCCGAGAGCGACAGGAGCGGCAACGAGCCCACGTGCGGTTTGATGTACAGCCTGCAAATCTGGCTGTAGCTGCGATGTGTTGTTTTGGCTCGGTTCGGCGGGTGTATGACTTCGGCGAGCCAATAGTCTAGGTACTGGCCAACGGTCATGCTTTGAGCCAGACGCGGCACTGCCCCTCCCCGAGTGTCTACGTCAGCGAGCGCAAGCTTGACCTTTGCCTTCAGGAGTGCTTGCGTCTTAGCCTTGCGAACAACCGGGCGGCCGCCGGCGATCAGTCGCCAGCAGAAGAGCTTTTGCCGCTCATCGAAATAGTAATGCCCCTCGCCCGCTGTTCTCATGAAAGGAGATTTTCCAGTCTGAATTCTTGCACAGAAAACAGACTGGCTTGCTCAGCTTGCGAGCGCTAGAGAGAATGGACCCTCAGGGTCGAATTCCACGGTCACTTGAAACACGGTTCGACCATCGACTGACACTACGGTCGTTCGGCTTGTGCCGGGACCATCTGCGAAGCAGTGTCGAACCTCGATTGCAGGGATTGACTGAGGAGTCTCAGCCGAGTGCACGAACCCTTCACTCGCGTCTTCTATCTTCATGCTTGTACTCGCTTCGGTAGACGCATGCCTACCATCGCGAGACTATGTTACAACCACTGCCAGTGGAATTCACTAGTGGAAAACCTGTGAATTGTGCATGTTTTCGAAGAAAGCAAAAGACCCGCCGATTGGCGGGTCTTGAGTCTGAGAAGGTTCGCGCGAGCCTATTCGTCGGCGAACGGATCGTACTCGTCCTCAAGCGTAGGTGCCTTCGACTTGCTTGATGGTTCAGCATCGTCCTTCGGGCGGTCAAGCCCTTGCACGCGATCGGCGACGACTTCGACAACCTCCCGTTCAGCGCCGTCCTTGGTGGTGTACTTGCGCGATTGGAGCCGCCCATCGACCGCCACAAGGCGGCCCTTGGCGAGGTAGTTGGCAACGTAATCGGCAGTCTGGCCCCATGCGTTCACCATGAAGAAGTCGGCGTCTGGCGAGCCATCGCTCGGTTTGAACGCCTTGTTCACCGCAATCGTGAAGTTCACGACGCTCTTGCCGGTGCCTGTAGTCCGAAGCTCGGGATCGCGCGTCAGCCTGCCAACAAGAACCACGCGGTTAATCATCGCTTATCACCTGGGTTGCTCAGCGACCTCGCCATTACGAAGATTGCTTGCATTGCGACGTACGTAACGAGCACTGGCATCGGGCGACCGATCCATGTCGTCAACAGGACTGCCCCGATGGTGGCCAGCACAGGCAACAGCAACCAGTCGAAGGCGAATCCAGCGATTGCTACGACGAGCGCGAGAAGCGCGAGGCAGGAGATGCATACGGCGTCGAATAGATTCCTGGCAGTTTGCCCGGATGTAAACGCATCGGTCATTGCGCTTTTTGAGATCATTGAGTTCACTTCTTGTCCCCTTTAACGCCGGTCGTAATCGTCACAGTCTCTGTTGGTGGCTCAACCGACAGCCCCATCTCGGCGAATTCGCCAAGTTCGGGATCTTGCTCGTATGCAGCGAGGATTCCCTCGACCTCGGCATCCGGGATTCCAGACACTTGCGGCACGACTTTGTATGCCTTGGTCCAGCCCCGCTGTAGGGCCGCACTGCAAAAGGCATCTGGGTCGGCGATGATGACTCGCGCGGGCTTTCTCCGGATCGAGATCGAGCCGAACATGCCGTCCCAAGTTCGTCGCTTGCCAAGTCCGAGCGCCATCTTGGCAAAGCGGCCAAGCCAATCGGAATACGCGAGCCTGAGCATGGTTGCTGCCCGGGTGTGATAGTTAAGCACCTTCTCGGCACTTGCGAGCTCGGCGGACGCTTCGATGTGCTCGGGTGTCTGGCCGAGAGCCTCTAGCGCGGCCTGCTCCAGTTGAGCGAGGCGCTCCTGGGCATCGGCGCGGTGGAGTTCGGCAGACCGAATCCGCGAGTCATGCCTGAGCATGCGTCGCATGACCTTGGAGACGTACTCCTCATCGATCGGTTTGCCGTCAATGACAGCCTGATCGTCTTCGCTTCCGGCCACTTGCAGGATTTCTCCGGTGTCGGCGTCGCAGATCATGCCATCTTCGTTCGTGTAGAGATTGCGAGGCTCCTCGGCCTCGGTCGCCTGGGAAACAGGCTGTTCAAGTGTAGGTGTGTTCATTTGCGTGTGCTCTGCCTAAGCGGCGTTGTTGAGGCCGACGCGGTCCCGGTCGGCTCGGGTCTGCGCATCTACATCGTCGCGGATCGATTGCGCAGAAATCTTCATCCGCTTGCCTTCGGTCACGGCTAGCCAGCGACCATCGGCGATCATTTGCAGAACCTTCTCGCGGCCAACGCGCATCAGGCGCATGGCCTCGGGAATCGTGAGCCATGGTTTGGCCCACAGCGGCGTGCCATTCCGATCGGCATCAGGCTGCATCCTTTGCACCTTCCTTGGCTGGCTTCTTGCCCTTCGAAGCGGCTTCGGGCTCGTCGTCGGCCTGCTCAGTTGGAACCGGCTTGAGGCCACGCGTGAAGACGAGTAGTTCCTCGGCAGTAGAAACGCCCTCGGCCTTGCCATCCATCGCGATCTCGCTCGGCTTTCGATCGAGTGCTTTGCACAGTGCCTTGTATTCGGCCAGGCCTGGCTCGTCGAGGCCGAGTGAACGGAGGAACTCGGTTCCCTCGTTCGGCGGCGCTGTGGGAACCGCCGTGGCGCTCGCCTCCAGCGTTGCCACGGACGCAGGAGGAATCGAGTAGTCATCCGAATCGGCGGCATTGAGCCAGTTCAGGTAGGCCTCGCCAGTCTTGGGCTCGATCCTGAAGACGCGATCCTTGAACAGGCCCGTGCGATCC
>OFRO01000104.1_pt1 | contig 31398 bp, 43 predicted proteins | sample 1543091 | NCBI WGS metagenome assembly OFRO01 (sample SAMN07774217, study PRJEB24372) | wastewater metagenome | isolation source: Exp Tend NO 10WW | collected 2016-02
TAGGCGTCGGCGGCGGCGTCGGCGGCGTAGGCGGCGGCGGCGTAGGCGGCGTCGGCGGCGTAGGCGTCGGCGGCGTAGGCGTAGGCGGCGTCGGCGGCGTCGTAGGCGTAGGCGGGGGTGGCGTCGGCGGCGTAGGCGGCTCGCGCTACGCGCCTCGCCTCTTCACAGGATTCCCGCGTGCCCTCCTGTTCGCACCGCACCGCGCACGCTTCCAGCGCAACCGTATGGGCCGGATTCACCCGCGCCGCCGCACGCAGACCCACCGGCACGGCACGACGGATCGTCACGTCAACCACCCGCCGCACGAACTCGCGATCGTCCAGCACGCCCTTACTGCCCAACTGCACCAGCGCCAGCCGCTTCAGCCCCTCCGCGCGGGCCATCGTGGACGACCACCGCGAGTCATTCAGGCCGATCTTCAGCCGTCGCAGCGCAGGCGACACACAGCCTGGGTCGTCGCTATGCGGCAAGCCGAGCGCATAGCACACTGCCGCCTCCACGCACATCTTCCCCGGCTCCTGCACGCCGATGCCCTTCACGAGGCCATGCCCCAACAGTTCCACGATCTTTCGCGCGTGCGTCTCGGTGATTTCCGGCGATACTGTCTGTGTCATCGAACTCCCTTTCTCGTCTCTGTTCGGTGTCTCTGCGCCTCGTGCTGTCACTAGCAGCCGGGGCGCTTCGTCGTTGTGAGTGGCATCAGGCCGGTTCTGACCCGGCTACTTAGGGCCGCTAAGCCTTTAGTCCTTTGCGTGCTGGAATCGAACCAGCCTTTCGGGATCGCCGGGTGCGCACTCCGGCTATAACCGCGTCCTATTCCTATAGACGAACGCAAGGCGTGTCACCATCCACGCCGCTGAATGCCATGTCGTTGTGTGGGTCAGTCGCGGAGATGTGGGCACGAGATGAGTTATTCAGACCTTCCCTCGCCGCCGCCTGCGGAATTGCAGACCAGCGCACCCCCACGACTGACCAACCTCGATCAGCAGCCCCAGATCAGCCACCAATACCACTCGATACCCGCCGGGTCCGTGCAGGGCAGGAAGATCGCCGCGCTCGCCGTCGAGGCCAGCACCGCGAACACCAGGGCCACGGCCACCGCGCCCACGACGCGCACCTTCCACGTCGGGATTTCCGTCGTCCCACTCACCACCAACGCGAGCAGCAGCGACGAGATCGACAGCCCAATCACCACCCACTGCGCCAACGGCGTCAGCGACCCCGACTGCATCACGACTGCGAATGTGTTCATGCTGCCCTCCGTCGTCCCGAAGCTCGGTTCTCCATCCACGCGATGACCGAGTCACCACTGACAGTGACGCGGACGCGGAACGTCGAGTACAGGTCGCGCCGCCGCAACACAGCTACGTAGCGATTACGAATCACGCTTGAGAACGCGGTCGCTGTCTTGGACTCGGGCACGCGCAGTTGAACGGCTTTACCATTGCTAGCCGTTTCGACCAACGCATCGAACAGGACATCGACCTGCTGCTTGTAACGACGGCCATCCGGCCGACTCACTACTTCAAACTGGCTCATGCTGATTTCCTTTCCTCGCGCTCCTCGCGCGTCTGTGCGGAGTTCGACGCAAACCGCAGTTCGCAATTCAACGCCTTTTCCAACCGGCGCGCAATCACAAAACTCGGGTTTGCCTGTAGCCCGGCTTCCAAGTCGCTAATATAGGTTTGCGACACGCGGGCCAGCGCCGACAGGCGCATCTGCGTCAGCCCCGCCGCGCGCCGCGCCTGCTTCAGTGTTTTCGCCATGCCGAGACGATACCGTCATTCGCGATAACGTGTCAAGCGGTAATTTAGAAAAAGCGAGGCGGGCTACGCGACGATGCCAAATGCCCTCATCAAGGCGAGGTCGCCGCGCGTGAATGCGAGCCATGCGCGGCTACAGCAGCGGCACACCCATTGATGGCCGACCCGTTCGGTATCGTCGCTGTCGCAGTAGGGGCAGGACATCAGCAATGGGCACCTCACGGCACGAACCCCGGCACCCATCGCCCCAAGTGCCGGCACGAATCCGGGATCACGCCGACCACAGCACGCGGGTTTCCGAATGCCACAGGGAGCCAGCCCGTATCCGTACGTGCCCCCGAATCGTGCGCCGGGTATCCAGCCGTCCCTCCGTGACCCACTGCGTCAACGTGCGGCGACTGAGTTGAGTTTCGGCGCTCGCCTGCGTGTACGTCAGCCATCGATCATCTACGACTGCCCGCGTTACCGTTTTCGCCACGGCGACACCGTGTACCGCGCGGGGACCGTCATCGGTGAGGGCTTCGCGACCACGTACAAGCGCGTGACGCAATGCGCGCACAGCCGGCAGCGACCATCGCCTTCCTCGCAGGTCCGCACAGCATCCAGCGTGTCCAGCAGCGCGCGGTAGGCCACGACCAGCTCCTGCCGGGAGAGGTCATCCACCTTCTCGTAGAGCGACGCCAATGCGCTGGCCGAGGGCTTCGTCATGTTACCGGCGCTCGTCTCCGCTGGCGGGTTCACACGGTCCCCCGCACTTCGGGCACGTCACCGTCGCGTCGGGATGCCTGACCACGGCGCCGAGTCGGTTGCAAGGCGCGCAATAGAACCGCCCGATGATCCATGTCGTGCCAACTTTGGGTGCCGTTGTCGTAGTCTCACTACGATTCATGCTGTGCCGTCCTCACGTTCCTTCAGGATGGCGAACCCGAGCCGCAGATAGTTGATGGCGTCAGCGAACCGTCCCGGAGGCGCTTCGCTCACCTCAAGTTCAGGCTGGGCCATGATCGACGTGATCGCGTCGATATGCTTCAGAAAGAACACGGCCCACGCCTGCCCCACCGTCACGCCGGCACGGTCGGCCGTCCGCTTAAAGTTCGCCAGCACGTCGGCGCTGCCCTGCGTGTAGCCGGGACGCTTCGATGTCTCGATGCTCCGCGCGAGGGCCATCAGTTCGCCCGCGACTTTGTCGTACTGTTCGGTCGTCATCAGTTCCCCACCTTCGCCAAGCCAATCGCAGCAGCCGCGTAGCAAATCCAAGTGATTGCGAGCCACCCGTGCCGCACGTCGCCGCCCTGCCACCACGCGATGGCGTAGACGACGCCAGCCGCGCCTTCAAGGGCGACCACCGCCCACGGGAAGAACGTCGTCACAGCGTCACCTGTTTCGCGTGCGTCGTGCGCTTGACCGACTCCTGATACCGCCGGTACCAGCCGTTCAACTGCCGCGTTGTGAGGCTCGACAGCAGCGCCCGCGCCTGCCGGTCCACCCGACGTTCCGACCACTTCGGATAGCGACGGTGGAGCAGTTCGTGGAGTAGCGTCTCGACGATTGACGGCCGAGGGTCCACGTAGACGCGCGTGCCGTCAGACAGGCCGTGGAGGTGTTCGTACTGGGCCACGAGCGGGGCTTCCACGATCCGCCCCTTCTCGCACTCGTGCCGAAGTTCCTTCAGGAGTGCAGGCGCCGGCAGGGTGGGCGTCACGCGGCGTCCTCGGTATCCTGTCGCGGCACCGTGTAGACCGCCATGCCTACGAGACCTTCATCGCGGTGCCAGCAGAAGGCTTCCGCCGCTCGCGCGTTCCCGGTATACATGTTCTCGGCGTGCCACGCGTCAGACGGGCAGAGGGCCGGGGAGATCCGCACCTTGACGCCGTGCAGTTCTTCGACCCGCATCTGGTGCAGGTGCCCGGTATGCGCTTCCCGGTGAACCGTCGCCCCGAACATCTGCGGCTGTTCCGTCGCCATGACCAGCGGATAGTTCGGTCGCTTCCCCTTGTCGCCGTGCGTGAACATCAGCATGACCTTGCCGAACTGGTGGTACTTCCGGCTGCGGGGTTCGTTGTCGATGACGACGCCGGGCGTCTTGTGGAAGAAGCACGCGAGCGAGTCGCCGAGATGCCACGTCGAGAGGGTGTCGTGATTGCCCGGCACCAGCAGGACATGCACCGGAGCGATGGCCCTGAGCCGGTCGATCGCCTGCGTCATCAACTGGCGCGCGACGGTGAACGACTTCTGGTAGCGCGAGTCGGTGGACTGCGGCGTGCCGCGGGTCGTGGTGTTCTGGAGGTTGTCCGCGTTCAGCAGGTCGTTGCCGACCGGGAACACGATCTGGTCGAAGGTGTACGACGCGGTGCGCGCGATGAGGGCGTCGAGCGCGTCGAGAAACACCCGCTCCGCGATCTTGCTGTCGTAGTTCGCTTCCCCGGTTTCCCTGCCCCATGCCAGCTTGCCGATGTGCAGGTCGGGAATCGCGATCTCGAGCATGTGATCGCCGCCAGCCTTGCCACGGCGCAGCATCGGCCGTGCCGGTATCCGCGTCTTCGCGTCAGCCAGCAGCGCCGCGATCTCATCCTGAATCGCGAGCGTCAGCACCTTCTTCTTCAGCCACGCCTTGATCTGGAATAGCGGTCGGACGTGCGCTTTCTTATCCTTGTCGGTGCTGCCCATCTCCCACTTGTTCGCCACCCACCGTTCGATCTCCCACACCTTCGTGTCGATCTCGCAGACGCGGATCAGGTCGGCTAGTGTGCGGACAGGTTCAGCCGTGACCGTAGAGAGATGGGCGCTGTCGCCTTCGACGGTAAGCTGCGCCTTCTCCTGTGCCGTCGCCGTGGCTGCGGCCTCGATCTCCTTCGGGATGGCCGCGCGCATGCGGCTGCACGGATGGCACGCCGTGGCCGACTTGGTGCGGACGATGCCGAGACAGCCCGGCCCGGCGATCGGGCACTTCGGCTCTCTCCCGCGCGGATACACGTTCACGCCGCCTCCGGGTAGGCTCGACGCCACGCCCGCCACGCGTCCATCGTGAACGGGTCACGCGCGACGATCAGATAGCCGAGATCCATGTAGGTCTCCACGTCGAGCAGGTTGACCACGACCGAGCGGTACGGGGAGCGCGTGCGGATCATCACCACCAGGATCGACGGTGGCGACTCGGCGGGGCCGTCCATCACGTCACCGCGACAATCCGCGCGTGTGAACGGGTGAGGCCGTCGCCCGCCGAGGTATCAATGTCTGGTCAGCGTCAGGATGTTCCCCGCGCCACATGCGCCACGCCGGAGGGGCGAGGCCCACGAGCGCGAGGAACAGCAGGTTGACAATCATGCGATACTGCCGTCAGCTCTCTGCGGCGTGGACAGACACGCGGAGTCCGAACCGATCGGAAGCAGGCTGGAGTAATCAGAAGGGACTCGCCAGCCACAAGCCGGTAATCCGGCCAGAGAGCACTTCCCCGCCACTAGCCGGTAAACCCCACCACAAAGAACCCGAGCACCCGGCACGAGTCGGGCACCTGGAGCTTGGGAGGCGTCGCGGGCGTGCGCGTCATCAGGCGGCCGGCGCACGGTTGATGACGTGCGGAATCAGCCGGATCGAGCTGACGATGTTCGCCTTGAGGGCGAGCACGGCCGGTTCGTTCACGTAGTCGTTCCCAGTCAGCCCTTCGGCGCTGGCGACCACGGCGATCACGGCGTCCGCGATGTGGTTAGCGACTTCCTCGACGTCGTTCGTCGGGTCATCGTCCTTGTGCGTGATGTTCTTGATCGCTTCCATGCTGGCCGCGCCACCAGGCACGAAGCCGAGGCCGATCAGCGCCAAATTCTTGAATACGTCACTGCGTTTCATGGGTCACTTCTCCTTGTTGCTGTCGCCGGGGAGCGGCGAGTTGCCGAGTTTGCCCGCGATGAAGCCGAGCAAGCCTGAGACGGCCAGCACCTTCGGCGCATACGCGGGCGGGATGATGTCCGCGAGCGCCGCGCCGTACGCCAGCACGGACGCGACGAAGCCGAGGCTCCAGACAATGTGATCACGGGTGAGCATGTTCTTCACGCAGTTCGCTCCTAGGGTTTGAACACGACGATGGTGTCAGCCGCGCTGTTCGGGAAGAACACGACGTAGCCGCTGCCGTCCGTCACCTTCCAATGCACCGAGTACGGGCTGGCCGCGCTCGTCATGTCGGCCGCGTCCGGTTGGTAGTACACCTGCCCAGTAGTCGGGGTGCCATGCACCCGCGTATCGCCGGTCGTCGTGACCGCCGTGCCGCTGCGGTCCTTGAGCACGAGTTCCACGGTCATCCCGGTCAGATCGACCGCGGTCCCATCTGCCTTGAGCGTGAACGGCCCGAGTTCGCCGGTCCAGCCTTCTACGATGTCCAGTAGCTTCGCCATGTGTCCTCTATCCGTCGAACGTGACGGTGCGCCGTGCGTGCGTGACCGCGACTGATCGCACGGTCTCGACCGTGCCGTCATAGGTGATGGTGCGCCTGGGATGCGTGACGCCGATACTGCGGACCACCTCGAGCACCGCCGCCCGCCGCCGCACGTCGGTCACGCTCTGCGAGGCGACGATGATGTTGTCGGGCAGCAGCACGACGATGCTGGCCTGCACGAGCGTGGCATCGCTCCCGTCGAGCGCGTAGCTATCGGCTGTCGCGCCGAGCACGTAGGCGCCGCGCAGGCCGATGTCCGCGCCGCTGACGCTGTACGCGCCCGCTGTCGCTCCGGCCACGCGAGCCGGGAGCACCGTCGCCGCCGCGCCTGTGGCCGCGTAACTGCCCGCGCTGGCGATGGCGAGTCGATCCCCGCGTAGCCCCACGTCTGAGCCGGTAACGGCGTAGGCACCCGCCACTGCGCCCACGAGGCGGGACGCGACCGTGGTGGCAGGGGCACCCGTGAGGGCGTAGCTGCCGGCCAGCGCCGCCACCGGGAGCCGTGCCGCAATGAGGCCGGCATCGGCGCCGGTATGCGCGTAGGCGCCAGCATCCGCCGCGATCGTGTAGGCCGTCGAGACCGCGCCATAGTCCAGCGTGGCATCGGACCCGCCGACGTCGTAGCTGCCGGCCAGCGCCGACGTCAGGCGATCCGCGCGCCGCCCCGCATCGCTGCCGGTCGCGCTGTAGCTGCCGGCGTCCGCGCTGGCGAGGAACGACCGCTGCACCGTGACCGGCGAGCCGGTGACATCGTAGGCGCCCGCGTCCGTCGCGAGTAGTCGCGCCGCGCGCAGCGTCGCATCCGCCCCCGAGGCCGCATAACTGCCAGCCGTCGCCGCGACCACCGTCCCGCGCAGGAAGGTCGCATCGGCCCCCGTCTCCGCGTAGCTGCCCGCATCGGCCGAGAAGAGACGCGCAGCCGCTGGTGTCGCATCCGCGCCAGTGACGGCGTAGCTGCCAGCCAGAGCCGGTGTCAGTCGGTCGGCCAGGAGCGTCGCCGCGCTGCCGCTGACCGCGTAACTGTCAGCCGTGGCGACGACCACACGCCCCGCCAGCGTGGTCGCGTTGCTGCCGGTGACATCGTAGGCGCCAGCGTCGGCGCTGACCAGCTTCGCCGCCGCCGTGGTCGCGGCTGATCCGGTGACGTCGTACGCGCCCGGATCGAGGACGAGCGTATACGCCCCGGCGACCACCGCCGCGGTGGCGAGGACGTTGTTAAACCGAGGCGATCGGAGGGCGCGGAAACTCATCGCGCGATCCCCGGCCCGAAGATGCGCGGGCGCAGACGGTTCGGACGCAGATAGCCCATCGTCGGGCCGGCGACCACGTCTTCAATCACCAGCGACACGGACGGCGAGTTGTCGGTGTATGAGGCGTCCGTGCCAGGCCACGTCCCCGGCGGTGTCGCGTAGCTGAAGGTGCCATTCGCCAAGCGCTTCGCGTAAGCGCCCGCGCTGGCCGATTCGTCGATCGCCGCGTTGAAGTCGAACGTCACGACGCCGAGGTAGTAGTCCGTCGTCGCCGTGACGGCTTCGCCGCCGAGTGGGAACACGGTCGTACTGGCGCCCGCCGGCACACTGACCGGCGCACTCACCGCGAGGACCGCATCGGGTTCACCAGCCGTGCTCGACAGCACGACGAATCGGGCCATCGTGCCAGCCGTCGTGCCGAGAAAGCAGACGGTGCCCTGCACCATCGTGCCCGCCGCGACCGACGTGAACTTCGATACCCAGCAGCGGTCAGAATCGGCCGGGGCCGAGCCACCGCCTGACGGCGTCGGGAGTCCGATCGTGTAGGACATTAGCGAATCTTCTCCGTGACGCTCATCACGCCGTCAGAGACACAGTCCACACCCATGTAGTTCTGGAACGCGACCGCTTGCGGTTCGTAGAAGGCCGCGACCACCGCGCCCCAATCGTCCGAGGTACCAAACGTCCAATTCAACGTGAAGGCGCCGGGATTCGCGCGAATCGCGTACTGCTCGCCGCCGCCGTGCGCGCCATCGTCGGTGTTCGCGATGATGGTCCCGGCTTGCGCGCTTGGGTTCCAGGTCGTTGCGCCGTTGGCGTTGATCGCGACCACGAAGTCGCCAGGCTCCGAACACGTCACCGCGCCTGGCGTCGGGTTCGTGCTCGTGCCGTTGCCGCCGTTCGCCGCGTCGAAGTAGCTCACCCCGCGCGCCGCGATCGCCGTCACCACCGTGACACGGAGCGACGCGGCGCCCGTGTTCGGCACCGTGAGCGTATTCGTACCGGGCACTGGATTCAGGAGGTACCAGAGTTCCGCGCTGGCCTCCGGTGAGGCCGCGGCCTTCTGCGTCGAGTTGGCCTGCGTGAACGACGAGGCGCCCCATGACGGCGCCGCCCCGGCGCGGTTCGTCCCGCCGACCGTCTTGATCAGCAACGCCACCACCGTCTCGCCGCTGTTGAGGGTCAGCGAGACGGTGTAGGGGTTGCCGGTCGTCGTCGTGCGCGAGAGCGCCACGCGGCCAAACGTGTGCATGCTAGTTGAGGGCTTCCTCGGCGTTAGCGCCGAAAGCAAGGCTTTGGCATGAGGCCAATATCACCATTGGCTCTAGTCTCAATTCAAAGCTTCCAGTGAGTAGTTCAGCCCCTGAATCGAGTTGGCCGAATTGGACGTGCCCCACTGCGCCGTGATGGCGAGCGCCGTGTCAGCCGTGAGATCGACCGTCACCGCGACTGGCGTCGTGCCACCCGTCGACCCCGAGGCCAGCGGATAGCTGCTACCCGCCGCGGTGCCCGTGGTGTAGACGCCGAACACGCCGTTCGTCATCAGCGTGCCGCTCGACCCGTTCGAGCGCACCTGCACAATCAACTCGGCATCGAACAGCGCCGTCATCGAGGCACCGCCGCCGACGCCTGAGCCGGTCGTGATGGCGCCCGATGCGGCGATGACCGTGCCGCTCACCCCGCCCCACCGTAGCCGGAACTGCAAGGTCGGCGTGCCGGTCGTGCCGTAGCTCCCGAACAGGCGCAGCCGAACCAGCCGCCCATCCTGGAGGAAGTTGGCAGGGAGCGTGATATTGGGAAACAGCACGGTTTCCGTGGTGGACGTGGCGATCGCGGTTCCGCTTGACGTGGCCCAGGCCAGCGTTTCGGACCAGAATTGGCGGCTAATGACGCACCTCGTTTTCGCCCTCGATGGCCTCACGGCCAACGCGGTTTAGAGTTTTGATCTGACAGGACTGACGGCCCATTTACTGCTCCACGCCGATCCGGCCCGCGTCGGCCACCGCTTCAAGGTGGCGACGTCCGCACGTTCGGCAGATCGAAATCACGAGATCGGGGCGCGACGACGGCTGCACCGTCCGCTGCGCCGTGTCGAGGCAACAGGGCTGCATCGGCTTAGGCCAGCGTGAACAGCGTCCCCGAGGACGCGCCGTTGTTGAACTTGATCGTCAGGCTCTCGCCATCCGCCAGCGTCAACGCGGAGCCGTAGTCCCAGTACGCGATCAGCGGGTCCGCGGGCGACGTGGGTGTGTCGTTGTAGGCGATGACGTAGCGGAACGGGCCGATGCTGCCACTCGCCGCCGTAAAGGTGACGTTGGTCGCCGTCACCGTGACCGTACCGCCCGATCGCGCGCCGACATTGCCGACGCTCGTCCCGCCAGACGTATAACCGCCGCCGGTTGAGAGTTCGGTGACGTCCCCGCGCACGACATGCGTCGAGACGTTCGGCGCCGCGTTGGACAGGATCACCTTGATGGTGTCCGCGCCCGATCCGGCGGTCCCGAACAGGTCGTGGACCTTCTGCGCCATGTCCTCGACGAACTGGTTGTATTTCACATACGTCGCCATGCTGCTCTCCCTCTCCTATCGACGCACGCGCCAAAGTTGCGCGCCGTTCTCGTTGATGACCAGTTCTCGCAACCAACCTTCGTTCCACTCGATCCGAGTCGATGGCGTGGCCCCGAGCACGAGCACGTAGGCCAGCCCGCCGTTGACGGAGGCATACGCCCGGACCGCGCCGTCGAAGGACTTCACAGGCGAGCCGACGAACCCGGCGTTCCGGTAATCCCCCCACCAGTCGTCAGGGACCGCCGCCCAGCCGCGAGCGCGACACTGGAAGGCCGCGGCTTCGGCGCCGGCCGGTGGCTGCGCCTGAAGCCCGCCAGCGAAGTGGAACGTATCGCCGAGGGAAAACAGCCGCGTGAGCATGGCGAGTCCGATTTGCCTACCGCAGTCAAGATCGTCTCGGCGGGGTTCGTCGTTCACGGCGTACTTCCCGACTCGGTCGGCCAGCGCCCGCTGTTCGTTCGAGTGCCGGACCCAACGCCACCCGTCGTCGCCGTCATCGCGCGCCCCGTGGATGGTCAGGTAGTCGCCGTCCTGCATCCGATCGGATTCGTCCTGATCGGCGTGCGTGGACCCGAGCGACACCGGGATGTCGCCGTGCCGCCTAACCGTCTCGCGTAGCGACCGGAGGAACGCCAGATCACCGAGCGCGTCGGCCTGCGTGTCGTGCAGACTCCAGACTTCGTTCGCGATCTCCACCAGCCCACAGGCGACGTGCGCCGCGCAGATGGCCCCGACCTGATCCGCGATGCGGCGATAGTCGGCATCCGCGAGCGGGAAGGACTTCGTGTCCGCGAAGATGGTCACTTCCAAATAGCGCCCGTGCTTCTGCGCGAGGTCCAGCGTCGCAACCAGCGCGGCCAGCCCTTCATCCGGCGAGAGCTGGAACAGCCAGCGGGCCATCAGGAGCACGCGCACGCCGCGGGCCGGGCCGATGCCGTCAAGGAAGGCCGCGGCCTCGGCTGCGCGCCCGTGGGCCACCTGCTCGACCAGCCTGAAGCCCGTCACCGCCGTCCACGGCACCTTCGCGCCGGCCTCGTTCACCAGCCCGTGCCGGCCAGCCAGCCGCAGACGCGAGAGCGCCGGCACCTTCTCGGCTTCGAGGCGCGCTCGGTAATCGGCGTACTCTTCGCCCGCGCGGATGGTGGCTCGGTAGTCTTCCAGCGTCCGGAGGCCACGGGACAGGAAGCTGGCGCAGTCGTCCGACTCGGTCGATGCGATGTCGCGCCCAAGCTCGTCGCGGTACAGCGCGGAACAGTCCGCAACGGCCTGTGGATCGATCTGCGCCGCAGGCGGCGTGACCACCGGGGGCGGCGCCACCGCGCAGCCGGACAGCAGCAGCGCGCACACCGCGAGGATCGCCGTGAGCATGATCGCCGCGATGCCGCTGGTGACGAGAAACGCCTGGAACTTCTCGGCGGGCGTGTTCGGTCGGTAGTCCGTCATACAGTCCCCGTTGCGCTGAAACTGACCTGCGGTTCGGACCCGCCGCCGCCGCTGCCGTTGAATCCGGCTCCACCGCCTACGTACCCGATGGTCGTTGCGGTTCCGCACCACACTTGATGGGGCTGGTAGTACGGCTGGTAGTAGTGCCATGGCGTAGGCATCACCCACGGTGCAAGCTGATGCCCGCCACGGCCGCACGTTGGGCAGCGCCCGCACGACGGACAGGCGCCAGCGTGCTTGTCGCGGTTGGCCGCGAGTTCTTGAAACTTCTTCAGCAATTCGTCGTTCGTCATACAGTCCCCGTTCTGAGCATGTGAGCCAACCTCGTCGCCCGCGCCCCGACCTGCACGGCGTAGCGCGAGAACAGCAATTCCTTCGCGGCCGTCTCATAGTCCTGCTGGATGAGGGCCGAGAGCATCTTGTGAAATCCCAACACCGCCTCGATGCCGATGTTGAACGTCAAGTTGATCAGCGCCCGCTGGCGTACCGGATCGAGCGCGTCGAAGCAGCGGACTCGCGCCGAGAGCGAACCGATCGCCGCGGCGATGTCGTGGTCAAGCAGCACGTCGGCTTCGTCCGGCGTGATCCCGACGTCCGTCAGGTTCCGGCCGACGCCGATGGTGATCTTGCCGACCGTGTCGCGATACGGCTTGAGCCGCACGCCCTCGTCCCGGCGCAGTTCTGAGCGCAGCGCATCGAGGTCGAGGAAGGTCACCGTCGTCATCGCTTGTTCGCCCGCAGTTGGAATAGTTGCGCCAGGATGCTGCCCACGATCGCCGCCAGCACGTAGTTGATCTGACTCTCCACCTTGCCGATGCGCTCGGTGAGCGCCTTGATGTCGGCCGAGGCCGTCGCCGTTGCGGCTGCCTGTTGCAGCATCTGGTCGCTGGCCTGTCCCGCGAGCGCCGTGACAGCGCCCGCACCCAAGAGCACCAGCACGCACAGCAGCACAACCTGCCCCGATTCAATCCAACTTCTGCGCTCTGCCTGTGTCATCAGCCCGCCTCCGCGCGGATCGCTGGTGTGTCGTGTTCGCTGTCGTGCATCAATCGTTACGGCGTCGGGTACTGCACGATGACGATCCCCGAGCCACCGGCGCCCCCGACCGCGCCGAAGCGCGCGCCGCCGCCGCCGCCGCCGCGATTGGCCGTGCCCGCCGTGCCCGCGCCGCTGCCGCCCCGTCCCGCCCCGCCGCCGTCCGTGCCGCTGCCGCCCGTCGAGAGACCGCCGCCGCCGCCGCCGCCGCCGTAGCGCGTTGCCGTGGGCGACCAGAGCCGCCCCGCGCCGCCCGCCCCACCCGCGCCGCTGCTCGCCGTAACGCCGGTCCCTTCCGCACCACCACCGCCACCGCCCGCGTTCGTCGAACCCGCGCCGCCGTCCGTCAGCGTGCCGTCTCCCGCCGCGCCGCCCGAGGCCAAGCCGCCGCCGCCGCCGCCGACCGTGCCGTCCACGCCGTCGCGGTCCCCGCCGGCCGCGCCGCCCGATCCGCCGACTGCTGTGACGCCGTAGAAGCTGCTGCTCACACCCGTGCCGCCGTCGCCCGTGGCGGACTGGATGCCAGCCGCGCCACCTGCGCCCACCGTCACCGTGTAGGTGCCCTGTGTCGCGATGACCGATCCGATCCGCACCTGTCCACCGCCACCACCGCCGCCCGCACCGGCCGCGTCATCGCCGCCACCACCACCACCGCCGCCGACGATCAGGTAATCCACCGACGTGGCCTGCCCCTGCGTGACCACGAAGCTATCGGTGCCCGTGAAGGTGTGCCGCGTGTAGCCGTTGGCCGTCGTGATGGTGCCGCCCGTCGCGGTGAAGACGTCGTTGACGGCGTCCACCTCGAACTCGATCTGGCCCCACACACCGCTGTTGTTCGTCGAGGCCGACCAGAAGGCGCTCGTCAGATACAGGCCGATCACGCTCTCGCTTGGGCCAACGACCGCATAGCCCACACCATAGGTGCCGTTGTCCTGCACCCGGATCGGCGTCACGACCAGGCGCGTCGCGCGCCGCCCCTGCGGGATCGTGAGTAGGAGCGCGGGTGGCGTCGACCCGCTCTGGTCGAGCACGGAACTACCCGCGATCACGAACGCCACCTGCATCGTCTTCCCGATGTAGCGGTAGGCAAACGTCGTGACGTCGCCGCTGTCCACCGTCCACGCCTGCGACCCGTAGAGCGTGAACGCGTCGAAGTTCCCGACGTTGTAGGAGACATCCGCCCACGCCGCCATCTAGCTCACCTCCAGCAGGAGTTGACCGAAGACGCCGGTCGTGTTCGTCGCCGCCGCCCAGTTGCCGGTGTTGATCAACCGGCAGCGGATCACCGTCTCGCCCGACACCGCCGTAGCCCACCCGATCGACCGCGTGCCGTTGTCGTTGACATAGATCGCCGTGGCGACCGTCATCGAGCAGGTCTTCCCGGCGGGAATCTTGATCTGCAGGTCCGTGTTCGGCGTGCCCGCCACGGTCGACGACGAGATGTGGAACGCCAGCCGCATCGTCGTGTCGACGAGCTGGTAGCGCACCGTCTCGCGGTCGGCGGAATCCACCGTCCACGTCATTGCGCCGTTCCCGGTGAAGTCGCCGGAGGCGTAGATCGGGGTTTGCCAGGCGGCCATCAGGCGACCTCGAACGTAATGAGACCTTCGACCAACGTGCTGTTCGTGGCCGCGGACCAGTTCGCCAAATCCGGCAACAGGATCTCCAACTTCGTCGGCACCGCCGACGCGGCCTGCACGAAGCCAAACTTCACGGAGCTGTTGTCGAGGATGTAGACGGGCGCGGTCATCTTGCTCGCGATGCTGCGGTTGCCCGGCACCTTGATCTGCAACTTCGTGCTCGGCGTGCCGCCGACCGTCGTGGTCGCGAGCGCAAACGCCACCGTCATGGCCGTCCCCTCGATGCGGTAGGCGAACTGCAACACGTCGGCAGACCCCACGGTCCACGTCATCGAGCCATTGCCGGTGAAGTCGGCGGCGTCATAGGCCACCGATGTCCACGTCGCCACCGCATCGGTATCCATCACCCACTCCACAAACATCAGGCCAGCGGGCCGGCAGTCCAGCCGCACGCCTTGAATCGCGAACTCCGCTCCCGACAGCCCGGTCTGTGTCTCGGTGATCGCCACGCGGTCACCCGTGTTCCGCAGCCGCCCGTGCTGCATCAGGGCCACCGAGCGATTGGCGAGAAAACGCACCGTCTGCACGCGCGGCACGTTCGGGTTCGCGTACTCCTGCGCGTAGTAGTCCGCGCGTGCCTGCGCGAAGGCGGTGTTGCTCTCGTACGGCATCTCGAACGCCAGCGATCGGATCGCCGTGCTGTCATAGGCGTTCGTCGCCGTGACCGTGGAGGCCCGGCGGCCAAGCCCCACCCCGCGGAGCTGGAGCTTCGTCAGATACCCGGCCGTCGTGCCGGTGTTCGTCACCGTCCAGTAGACGCCGTTGCCCTTCGCATCCGCTGTCGCCGTGAAGTTCGCCGTGAGGTCGGTGCCGGACCCGTCGAGCGCCGTGTTGGCCGTGTAGTCCGTCGTCGCCGTGACCGTGCTGAAGCTGGTCCCGCCGACTCGCTCGAGGTGGTTGTTCGCGTCGGTGTAGGGACCGAACAGGGTGAAGGTTTCACCGGAGGCGATGCGCCGCTCCATCGTGCCGAGGCTGTACAGCACGACCGGGCTGCCCACCGAGCCGAGCGGCGAGACGGGATACGCCGTCACCGAGACGCGCGTCGGCAGGTCGTCGATCACGCTCGGCATGACCAGGCTGACCATGTCGTCGTCAAGCTGCACCGGGGTTGCCGGCAGCAGGGACCGGCCGTTACGGCTCTGCATCCGCACGGAGGCGGTCGCCGGCTCCATGAAGCAGTAGCCCTGCTCAGACATCAGGATGCGGTGCAACTCCTGCCGCACGGTCATCGCCTCGTCTTGAATCGAGTCGAAGGCGTAGGCGAACGTCGAATCTCCCGTGTCCGCGCTCAGGGTGTACAACCCGCCGTAGCCGGGGTCGGTGCTCGACAGGAGCGTCGTCACGAGCTGGTCGGCGCGCTTGTTGGTCTGCACCGCCAAGCCGCCGACGATCGGCATGTGCTCGAACCCGAAGAACGCATCGTGCGCGACGCAGCGCGTGCCGCGTGTGCCGTACGCGCCAGGCTCGACGTCGATGTCGGTCAGCCGGCCGATGAACTGCACCGTGGATCCGCCCGCGTCGGTGAGCGTGAACCGCACCGGGATGGAGTAGCCGAAGCCGGTTCTCCGATTCGCATGGAACAGCGAGTAGTAGCCCGCCAGCCCGGCGCTGTTGGTCGCGCTGTTGTTCAGCGTGAACGAGCACGACCCCGGCTCGGCGACGCGCGCCGCCGCCCCACGGCTGAAGATGCCGCGCTCGACACGGATACCGCCATGCTTGAAGACGTCTCCCGACACATCCGTCCACGTCCCCGACGTGAACTGCATCTCGATCGTGTAGGTGTAGGCGCTCATGCCGTCGCCCGCGCCGCCATCACCGCCCGCGCAATGTCCCGCGCGAATGTCGACTGCAGGTAGCTGTTCATCTCGGCTTGCTGCCGACGTAGGCCCGAGACTTCCACCGCCAGCGCCTCAGCGAGGCCGGTGCCGCCGCCGGAACTGCCGCCGCGGCTCTTCCCCTGGGGCGTGAACGTGGCCCGCTCAGGCCCGGCTTCGCCCGCGAGGAAGAGCGTCGGCTTCGTCACCCACCAGTCGCCCCCGGTGGCCTGCGGAATAGGGTCGACAGTGGCGTTGAAGTCGCGCGGCACGCCCGTGATCGGGTCGACGTCCCACTCCACGCGTCCACGCACGACCGGCGCCGGGATGTTGCGGATCGCCGCGCCGAGACCGCGGTCAATCGCGTCGACCAGTTGCTGAATCGACGTGACGATCTTCGCCACGCTCTCGGTCATCGACTCGGCCCAGGTCACCCCGTAGGCGCTCAAGTCCGTGATCGCCGCGCCGTTCTCATCGAGCAGGTCGCCGTTCTGCGCGAAGTTCTCCAGCATCGGCCGCATCGCCGCCGGGATCTCGATGCCCATGCGCTTCGCGTCCTGGACGTACTGCGACACCGACGCGGACATTTGCTGCGTGACGGCCACCTGGTCCAGCCCCCCCGCGTGCAGCACCTGGTAGTCCTGGAACAGCTCCTCGAACGTCTTTCCAAGCTGCTGGCGCTGGAGGATCGGCCCGATCTGCTCGTTGGTGAAGTTGTATTTCTTCACCGTCTCGTCGAGCGTCTGCATCGCCTGCGTCTGGAACTCGAACGCCGCATTCAGTTCGTCGATGGCGGCCTTGTAGGCTTCAGGCGTGCGCGCGTCGAGCACACGGTTCAGCGTCACGCCGGCGTCGGCCGCCCGGCGGTTCAGCATGTCGAGGCCGCCCGCCGCCTGCACGAAGGCCTCGCGCACCGGGTTGACCTGCTTCTCCGGGTCGTTGAACAGTTTGCTCGCGAGCTTTCCCATGACCGGGCCGATGACCGCCCCGATCGCGCTCCCGATACCAGGCAGCGCCAAGCCGAACGCGCTGCCGAAGACGCCCGTCAGCTTGTTGCCGATGCCGTTGAGCGCACCGCCGGCGTTGAACAAGCCCTCGCCGAGACCGCCCCCGATCTGCGACATCAACGCTTGCGCGGCGCCCTTCAGCCCGCCGCCGCCGGTCATCGCCTGCTGAATGAACTTGGGCAGGCTGGTGACGGCCGTCGAGAGGATGCCCGAGAACGTCTTCGACGCCATCGTGTTCAGCGTCGCCAGCGCGCGTTCGGCGTCGTCGGTGTTCAACTGCACGCCGATGTCCCACACGCCGCCAGCGGCGCTGCCGCTCTCGATGTTGAACGCCTGCGCGCGGGCCTCTGCGAACTGGCGTAGACCCGCCATGTAGCTGTCGAGGCTGTCGGAGAGGTCTGCTGCGGTCGGCGCCCATAGCCCCTTGCGCGTGGCCGCGTCGATGTCCGCGATCTTCTCGGTCAGGTTGGCGAGTTCGCGCGCCTGCTTGGCGTGCTTGGCCGCGGCATCGTCAGAGGCGCCGCCGAGCCCGATCAACTTCGGCGCGGCCTTCGCGCTGGCGTCTCCAGCCGCCACCGTGCCCGATTCGAGTTTCCACAGGCTCGCCATGTAGGCGCCCGACCGCTTCGACACGTCCTCGAGCGCGCCGCCCATCGCCTTGAACTTCTCGCCCACGAACGGCAGGTTCGACCCGAGGTTCGCCAGCTTTGACAGCAGGCCGGTCACGACTTCCACGAACCCGGCCAGCAGCGTCATCGCGATCTTGATGGCGCCGCCGAGGATGGGGCCGACGATGTTCTGCCCGAGCCACATCAGCACGTTGCCGAGCGCCGACAGCGCCGGCAGCAGCGGGCCGACGATCGCGGCCGTGATGCCGAGCAACTGCTTGCCCATCATGCCGAGCTGGTCGCCGAAGTCGTCGGCGGCCTTGATCGTCTGCTCGTCGATGATCAGCCCGAGGTCGTTGAAGGACTGGATGTTCTCCTGCAGCTTGCCGTCCAGCGCCGATAGCAGCTCGACGCCACCCTTCCCGAACAGCGTCTTCGACGCGTAGATGCGCTCGCCGTTGTTCTGCAGGTTCCCGACCGCGTCGGCCACCTTGTTGAACTGCGCCTCAGGGGACATGCCCTTGAGTTCGTTCAGGCTCAGGCCCATCGCCTTCAGCGCAGCGACGGCGCTCTTGTCGTTGCCGGTGATCTTGTTGGCGAGTTCCGCGGCCGACTTCGCGACCGTCTCGATCGACACGCCGGCCGGACTGAATGCCGCCTCCCACTCCTGAATCGTGGTGGTGCTCACCTGGAGCCGCGCCGACATGTCCGAAATCTTGCCGGCGTAGTCGAGCACCTGCTTGCCAGCGTCGACCACGGCCGCCACGGTGAACGCCGCCGCCAGCCCCTTCGCCATCTTCGACGCGGTGCTGGAGATCGAGTCGAGCTGCGTGTTGATCTGCTTGGTGCTGCGGTCGATGCTGGCCGTGTCGGCCGCCACCGAGACGATGAGCGATGCGATGGTCGCCATCAGAGAGTCCTCGCACCGATGGCCGCGGTGTTCTGCTCGATGGTCTTCCCGGCTCGCCGGCAGCGATCGAGGTACGGCGCCTTCTGGCTCTCCGTCGCCGGGATCATGAACGGCTCGGCCGGCATCTTCCCGCCACGGCCGCCAAACTCCACGAGGTGCCCATACTTGGACGGCCGCACGATCCGCTGACTGACCTTCCCATCGCGAGAGACGCGCGAGACGATCCGCCCCTTCACCTTGAACGTCTTGCGGATCGCGGTGTTGCTGACGCGCGTGGTCACGTTCTGGATGCCCGCGCGCCCGCGGCCATTCTTGTAGTTCATCGTGAAGCCGAGCGCGTTGTAGAGCGTGCGCGTCTGGATCGACGGGCTGGTGAGCACGCGCTGCTTCGCGAGCCGCGCGATCTCGCTGACGGTGGTGAACGTGGCGTCGTTCAACGCGTCGCGCGTGATCTCGGGCAACGCCTGAAACGCGGCTTTCGCCTCGCGCAGACCCTGCACGTAACCCGCAATCGCATACGCGTTATCCGGTCTCGCCACCCTCGTCGTCCTCCTCGTCGTCTTCGTCGTCGTCAGACCCGGCGCGTGGATCGAACACCTGCCCGTCTTGCGACTCGGCCGCGTCCTTCGCGCGCTGCTCTTCCTCGGCCTTGACCTTCCAGAGTTCCTGCCAGCCTTGCAGTTCGCGCGAGTCCGTCAGCGCCAGCAGCTCACCGACCGTCTTATGAAGCTGGAGCGCTAGTTCGTAGACGAAGCGGTCCCAGCTTCCGGCCCGTCTGAATCTCCCCCCAGCTCCTCCACGTCGGCATCGCTGATGCCCGAGAGCTTCTGCGCGAGATTGAACACCTTCTGGAGCACGTCCACCCGGATGCGGCCGACCGTCTGAATGTCGTCATCGGTGAAGACGCGCGAGCCGTCCTCGTTGACCACCGTCCGCACGGCGAGACGGGCGCGCGTGTTGCCACGCAGCCGGCCCTTCGGGTCGCGGCAGGACTTCTCGAACTCGTCGCGCTCGCCGCCGGTCATGCCCTTCACGAACACGAAGCCGCCCAGCTCCGGCAGTTCCAGCCGTTCGCGGGGGATCGTCGTGGCCTTCTCGCTGGTCAGGAGTTCTCGGAACAGAGACATGTGATGCACCTAGAAAAAGGAAAAGCGCTCCCCACAGGCTCGTGAGGAGCGCTCGATACTGCCAGTCGCCGCGACGCGGTCTCTCCGCTCGCGGTGCGTGGTATTACGACGTCGCGACGCTGTGCGCGCCAGCCACGGCGAACGTGACCGGGGCCATGTGGCGATCGCCGCGCTTGCCCTGCATCACCGGCATCGACGCCACGAATACCGGGATCGTCCATGCGGGGTTCGTGGCCGCGTTCGCACCGGAGTCAGGCTTGCACACGATGTTGAACGTCGTGCGCGCGGCCCACGCGGTATTGAGCGTGGCGTAGACCTTCGCCGACGCATAGTCCTGGTAGAACGTGCAGGTGATGTCGCTCAGCGCCAGCGTGCCCGGCATGCTGTAGTCGTTGAGTTCGCCCATCGCCGACGCGAACTGCTTGTTCGTGGTCGCCACCAGCGAGATTTCCTCGACGTGATCGCTCAGATCGACCGAGTTCACGACAACGGAATTGTTGTAGAAGACGTGCTTTGCCAGATAGCTACCCTCTCTTCGGAATGCGAACCAGTTGTCGTGGGCCGCTGTCGGTGCCGCCCGGACCAGCCGGCGCAGGCGTCAAGAAGTGAAACGCGTCGTCGTCATTCGTGCCGTCGCTCTCACCGGGCGCCAGCGGGCCGCGCGATGCGGTAGGCACACCGGCCGCAGGCGAGCGCGGGTCATCGTCTCCGGGGCCGAGCGCCGGCGCCGCCGAGGGCACCACGACCGCGGGCGACTTCGGATCGTCGTCACCGGGGCCGAGCGCCGGCGTCACGATGGCGTCTCCGTGAACTGGCACGCCTGACAGATCCATCCGTTCGTCGCCCCCAGCGCCAGCCGCAGTTCGATCGGATGCGGGCACGGGATCTCCGTGGCCTCCGGCATCGGCTGTGGCTCCACCGTCAACAGTTCCATCAGGTCCGCGATGCGCTCCAGCGCCGTCGCGATCCGCTCGGCTGTCTGTTCCGTCACGTTTAGCTCGACTCATGCAGTTCCACCGTCCACCGCTGCACCATGTGGTACAGCTTCGACCCCGGCTTGTCGTCGTCAGGCTCGTCCGAGTAATCGCCGAACTCTCGATGGAGTGATCCGGCGATGACGTCGAAGCCCGGCACCGTGAAGCCTGCGCGGCGTTCCATCAGGGCGACGATGCGCGACCCGATCGCCTGAATCTCGAATGGCCCCTTCGCGTCGCTCCAGCCGTCCACCTGCAGCGTCACGATGGCGCCCGCCCGCTGCATCGCGCCGGCGTTCCCATCGACGGTTCGCTGTCCGAGCACCACGTAGGGGTAGCCCACGCGCGCCGCCTCAGAGACGTGGCCGTAGACACCCACCAGCGGCCGAACGTTCGTCGCCCCGGCGAGCAGTTGGGCATCCGCCGCGATCGGCGCCTTGAAGGCGTCCACGAAGGCGATGACCGGCTCGGCGGAGACGCTGAACATTTACTGCGACTCCTTGCACGTCATCACGAGGGACACCCGCGGTTCTACTTCGCGCGGCGGCTCGACGATTTCCAGCGTCCGATCACCGACATCACCGTCGTGGAACACCAGGCGCGCCCGACCTGCCTTCAGATCCGTCCCGTAGGCCGACCAGAACCGTAGCGTCACGCTATGCGACGCCCGCGGGTCCACCTGTCGCGCCCGATCCAGATCGCGTCCATTCAGCGGCTCCACACGGGCCGCGATGCGGGTGCGGTCGCTGTCGGTCCACGTCGGCACCAGGCCGTCATGGCCGTCCGACGCTTCGGTCAGCGTCTGCACCGTCACGCGATGAATCAGGCGGCCAGCGTTCATCGTCAATCAACGCCGACAATGACGATGTCGTATGACACGGTGTTCGTGCCGGCGCTGTTCGTGATCGTGAGCTTGTCGCCCGTGCCAGCCGTGACAGTCACACCGGCCGGGTCGTAGAAGAAGAAGATCCCGCCGGGACTCAGCGCCAGCCCGTCAGAGGCCGCGAGAAACAACGGCACGCCGTTGCTCGAGGTGCGTGCCACGTTGACGTTGTTCGACGCATTGTTCGCCGCCGCCGCGCGCACGATGATCGCCTTGATTTTCGTGAAAGTCAGCGTCGTGCCGAAGGCATTGGTCAGCGAGCCGGCAAGGTCCAGATCCTCCGTGGCGCTGCCCGCGAGCGAGCGCGTATCGGTGAAGACCTGCGACGCCTGTCCAGAGCCGGTGCCGTTGCTCAGGCTCGTTGTCAAATCGAGCTGGAGCGGGAACGTCGCCGAGGCGAGATCCAGCGCGCTCAACTGGAGCACGTCCAGCTTGAGCAGGAAGTTTGCGTGGTCGATCACACCGGACATGTCCGTCTCCTCAGCAGGCGAAATACTTGTACGGCCAGAGCAGCGATTCGACTCCGAGCGGGAGCGGCGTCACGATATTGCCGATGTTGACCGCTTCGCGATTCGCGTACAGATGGCCGATGAGCAACTTGATCGCGGCCTTGATGTCGTAGGGCACACTCGCCGCCGTCGTCCCGTAGCCAGCCGTGAACCGCACAGTGAAGGCGTTCAGGACGTCGCGCGTCTGCGGCCAGGTGCCGTTGTAGATCGGCATCAGTCGCGCTGGGCCTGCGGTCGGACCTGCGGGAATGTCCGTCTGATACAACGCGCTCGACCAGGTCTGCGTCGCGCCGTCCGTGTCGATGTAGCTCGCCGAGCCGATCGAGAGGACTGGCGCGATGGGCGACTCCCATGCGTAACCAGGCGGCGCGTCCATCCGGTGATCCCACACTTGCGAGATAAACCGGCGATGCGTGAACCGCTCCGCGTACCGCGTCGCCGCGACAATCAGATCGCTCACGAGACCGTCTTCGTCCGTCGTGGTTTCATCGATCCGGCACTGCCGCTTGGCTTCTTCGAGCGTCACTGGCTCGATGCTGGGGCCGGTGACGAGACTGAGCGCCATGCTGTTACTTCGGCAACGCGACGATCGCCAGCGACGATGCACCCGTGTACGTGCCAACCGTGGTCAACTTCACCCGGAACAGATCCCCGAGGAAGCCGTTGACGCAGGTGTTATCCGCGAGCGTCCCGTCCGTGGGCGTGGCGATGGACGTGACCGCTGCGGCCGTCAGGTTGAAGAGGCGCGTCGCCGTGGTGGTCGTGAAGGCAAACGTCGCCACGTCCATCCACGTCGTGCCGCCATCAAAGGAGGTCTGCACCCACGCCTGCGTGGTCGTGCCACCGCCGGCCCGGACGAACTTCGCCAGGAGCGTCAACGTTTCGACACGCCCGCTCGGCATCGCGAAGACGCCGGCCGTCACGTCAGCCGCGACAGCCGCAGCGAGCGTGGCGTTGATCAACGTAACCGAAGGCTGCGCCACGTCTTACGCCTCAACCACGAAGCTGAAACCGATGTCGATGTGCGTGGCCGTGGTGACATCCGAGCCGGCCTTGAGAATCGTGATGGCCGTGTTCGCGTCGTTCTGCGTGAAGGACGCGCCATCGGCCAGGAGAACGCCATTCGTCGCGGCGCCGGCGCGCAGCAACGTGCTCTGCGTCAGTCCGGCCACGAGGAACGAGACGAGCTTTCGGGAGGTTGACACCGTGCCCAGGATGTCCACCGACGTGACGGCCGCAGCGGCACCGCCAATCGCGATGGCGTAGGCGTCCACCATGCGGTAGCGCAGGCCAGCGATCGCCGGCAGAATGGTTGCGCCAGCGTTCACCTCGGCAATCGTGAACCGCTTGCGAATGTTCAGGACCGAGCCGTGCTGCGCGCCAACGGCGCCAGCCTTGAAGTCGATAACGTTGCCGTCCTTGTCACGGAAGATCAGGTTTCCGTCGACCCATTCAGACTTGGCGTTCGTGTGCGACATGCGAGTCCTTCTCCATTACGAGGGCCGCGCCCGAAGGCGCAGCCCCGTATTGCATCGGCGGTGGTTCCGCCGTGTCGTTAGACGACCGAGGTGCCGGTGTTCGAGGCGAAGCGCACGTCACCGATGGCGATGCACGCCGTGAGCGAGGCCGACGCCGCGGCCGACAGTTCGAGCGTGAGCCAGGGGGTGGCATCAGCAATCGCCTGCGCGTCGAACTCGATGGCGACCATCTTGTGATCGAAGGTCGCGGCCGTCAGGGTGAGGCCCGACGAGGCCACATCCGTGACGGCTCCGAACAGATCCGCGCTGGCTGCCTTGAAGTCGCCAGAGGCCAGGCGGTACTTGAAGGCGATCGCCGTGGTCTTGGTTCCGTCCGTGGCGCCGACGTAGAACTTCAGCACCGCGTCACCCGTGACCGCGCCGAAGCTGAGGAGGTAGCAGATTTCGTGCAGGAGTCCCATGTTCACGGACTGCCCGTCGATGCCGGCTTCCGTGTCCACCGGCTCGAGGATGGAGACCGCCTTGAAACGTTCGCTGATTCGCATGTGTCTCTACTCCTTACGAGCGGGTCGCGAGGACCACAAAAGGCGACAAGGTGTTGCTGCCCTTGAAGGGAGTCAGCGCAGCACGCGGAACCGCCTGCCCGTCGACACGGTAGAAGGCGCGGAACGCCTGCTCACCGGCCGCGAAGTAGACGTGCATGGAAGACGCCTGCTCGACGCCGCCCTTGCGAATCAGGCGGTACTTCGACATGTCCACCAGCGAGATGTCGCCGACCGTGCCGACCGTCTCGGCGTATTCCACCGGGACGACCGGACGGCCCTTGATGGTGAGCACGCCTTCGGGGCCGTAGTTCACGAAGCGCGGCGCGGTGCCGGCGGTGCCGATGGCCTGCGCCAGTTCGTCGAGCTGCGGTTCGCAGTCGACGTTGATGAACCACACCGCGTTCCGCTTCGAGGCCGCGGGCATCCGCGCCCACATCTTCGACAGGTTCGTGGTGTTGATCGAGGCCGCGGCCTGGTTGGTCTCCTTCGCGACCGACACGAGGCAGGGCGCGTTCAGGAAGCCGAGCGGAGCCGAAGCGCCGTTGCCGCGGAAAATCTTGTTCTCGGTCTGGAACACCAGTTCGTCCGCGAACGCGCTCTGGAGTTCGCCGCCGAGCGCCGCCGCGTCGTCCAGAATTTCGTCGGTCATCACGCCGAAGGCGCCGACCTTGCGAAGCTTCATTTCGATGCGCGCGAGCTTGGTGTTGCTGGCCGTGGGCGCGGTGCCCTCATCGACCCAGTACCCGAGCACGCCGCCCTGACGCGAGCCGTCCGCACGCGAGGTCTGGTCGATGACGTTGTAGGCGATGGTGTTGCCGCTGATGGTCCGCACGTCGCAGCGGGAGAGCACGTCGCCCACGGCGAACATGTCGCGCTCGATGCCGGGGGCGACTTCCATCGGGACCGCGAAGCCGAGGTTGCTGTCCGACTGCGTGCCGGCGCCGGTCGCCGCCGCCTGAAGGCGCGGATCGAGGCCGTGGCCCATGCCAGCCGCACGCACGGCGATGGCGAAGTTGCCGAGGGCGATGTGTTCCGCCTCACGCTTCCGGTAGGCCGGCGCGTCAGATGCGGCACTTGGCCCCCACGGGCGGAGGGTCGCGCGGTCCACGCCGACTTCCACGCGCGATGCCTGTCCGACTTCCTCGGCCTGGAGCTTGCGCGCGATCGCGAGATTGGCTTCGATCTCGGCCTGCGCGTCTTCGAGCTGGTCGATCGCCTTCATGGCGGCCTTCAGCGCGGTCTCCTGTTCAGCCGATCGGGCTTCGATCGCGAACAGGTCGCGGGCGTCCTTCTTCGCCTTGGCGATGGCGGCCTTGCCCTCGATCTCGGCCTGAATGAGCTGCTTCAGTTTCATGCGTCTCTCCCAAAAGCGAACCAGAACGGCCACACAACAGAAAAGGCGCGTGCGTGAGAACTCAAGCGGCGAGACATACGCCCGCCTGAGTCGTCATGCACGCGCCTTCACCGAAGCCGCGTTGCTATGTGAGAAGAGATTACGGCGTGATGATCGCCCCGCCTGTTTTGGGTTCCCGAAACGACGGGTCGACCATCTTCCGCAGGAGCACGGCCAGTGGTTCGCCGCGGCGCTGCGCGATGCGCGAGAGCTGGTCGAACCGGGCCGGCGACAGACACACCTTCGCCGGAATCAGCTTCTCACCATCGGGCTTCCGTGGACGCGCCATGCTCAGAGCAACCGCAACCGCGCCGCACGATCCGCGTCGACAGCCGCCTCGGCTTCCATCGCCGCGAGCCGTTCCGGTGTGATGATGTGGTCCGCAAGCCCGTTTGACGCAAGGGCGCTGTGAGCCGCTTCATACAGAGCGCGCATCCCTGCCGGCGCCTTCCGGCCCACCAGCCGCCCGATCGTCTCGTCCATCGTGGCGATCCGGTCGATGAGGCCCGCCGCCTTCGCGTCCTTCGCCGTCAGCGCGCGCCCTTCGCCGTAGCCGTTCCGCACGTCTGCGACCGACACGCCGCGCCCGCGCGCCACGTCCTTGACGAACTGGCCGTACGCCGCGTCGACTTCCGCCTGCATGACCGCTTTCGCTTCCTCGGTCAATGGCTGGAACGGGTTGCCCTCGACCTTGAACTTCCCGGCCGAGATCAGCGTGACGTTGATGCCTTCCTGTTCGAGCGCCTTGGACATCTCCTTGTGCGCCATGAACACGCCGATGGAGCCGGCCACGCCGCTCGGCAGCGAGACGATCTCGTCGGCCTGCGCCGCCAGCCAGTAGGCCGCGCTCGCCGCCATGCCGTTCACCTGAGCGACGATCTTCTTCCCCTGCCCGCGCATGGCGAACAGTTCCGCCGCGAGCTCCGACACGCCAGTGACGGTACCGCCAGGGCTGTCAATGTCGAGCAGGATGGTCCCGACGCTGGCATCGGCCATCGCGGCGCGCAGCATCTTCCCGATGCCTTCCGCCGATGTGCCGCCGCTCGAGTCCTCCATCGCGGACATCCGGTGCGCGATGACCCCACGGATCGGGATGACCGCCACGGCGCCGCCCTGCGTGCGCGATGCCTCCTGCGAACCGCCGCCGGCGCCGATACGCGCCTGAATCTCTTCGGCGCTGTAGGCGTGGCCTGCTGCGCGGAAGGCCAGCACGCTCACCAGTTCAGCGAGCTTGCCCGGATCGATCGCCCACAAGTTCGAGGCGACGTAGTGAACCGCCAGTGGATACTTCATGCCGCGTCCTCCAGCGCCAGAGCTGCCAGCCCCGCCGCGTAATCCTGCGTTCTCCAGTTTTCCAGCGCCGACACCCACGGCCCTGCCACGAGCTGCGCCGCCTGCCCGGCACAGTAGGCGTTTGCCTCTGCTTCGGTCATCTGCAACCACTGCGCGACGCGCGCCGCGTGCCCGGCGTAAAACTCAGTGACGGCCGCGGCGAAGGCGTCAGCATCAGCCGCATGCCGCACGGCCAGCTTCTGCACCTCGGCGACTTCCTTGAGCAGCAACCGGGACGCCGACTCGACGACGATGGCCGACGCCTTCGCGTTCGGGTCCACCGTGGGCGGGCGTCGCCGCGGAGGCTGTGGCGGCTCGGTGCCGGCCGCCGGCTTGCCGGTGATGTTCTGCTGCTCGATCAGCTTGTCGTACGCCGGGTCGTCGATCTTGTTGCGGTTCTCGATCTTGCGCGCTTCGTTCCGCGTCAGAATCGGGCCTCCGGCGGCGAGCACCAGACCAGCCATGCGCTCGGAGAACTTGCCGCGGACAATCGCGTCGCGCTTGAACTCGGCGTAGTACTTCTGCGGCACGAGGATCAATTGGCTGTTCACCGCGAACTCGAAGAGCGACAGCCAGCCACCCATCGAGTACGTCAGGAACGACTCATCGAACTGCTCCGCGTTGCCGAAGGATGGGTCGGAGTTCTCCAGCATCTGCCGCGGCACGCCCAGCCATCGGGCCATGTCGTCAACGGAGAACTTGCGCGAGAGGAGCATCTGTGCATCCTCCGGCGTCATCGAGTTCGGTTTGAACGTGGAACCCTGCTCGAGAATCTTCGGCAGATGGTGTTCGCCGGGCCGAGTCACGAACGACCGCGCCATACGCCGCGCTGCCTCGTCATCGAGCGTGCCGGGGTTCTCGATGGTGCCGCCATTCAGCGTGCCCTTGCCGAAGATGTTGGCCGCATAACTCTCGTTCGCCATCGCGGTCCCGAGGCTGGTACGCGCGAACTCAAGGATGCCTTTGCCATCTGCCCCGCGCAGGTAGAAGATTTCATCCTGCGTGTGGACGGTGGTCTGCCCGGTCTGCTCATCGCGGACATGGAACAAGTACCGGCCACGGTTCGGCCCACGCTTGATCTGCTCCGGCGTCACGAGTCGAGGGTGAATCGGGTGCAGTTCATGCACGAACCCTCGCGCCCCTTCGACGATCCAGTTGTAGGCCCACCCGTGATCGATCAGGTTGAACATCTGCTCGCGCCGCCACTGGAACGAATCCTGGTAGCCGTTCGGCGCGTCGTGCAGGACTTCGTACAACGGGTGATTCGGCGCCGCCTCTGAGCCGCCGTCGTTCGGCAGCGTCTGGTAGACCGGGAAGGGCAGCATCGCCAGTACCGTGCCGAGGATGTTCCGCCCTCGGTACCACGCGCTCAGCTTCTGCGCGCTGGCAGGATCGACCCACTCGCCCGATGGCGTCATGCCGCTAGACCCGAGCGGGGTGTACCACCGATCGTCAGTCGGCCCCCACGATTCCGCCAATAGCCCGCCGCCGCCGAGAATGCGCCCGAGAACGTCCATTTACGGTTTCCCCTTCGACCGCACGTACGGCCACACGCCAGCCGACATCAGCACGACGCCTCCGACGATCGCCGCAAGCGGCGTCGACCATTGCGCCGAGATACCCCACTCGACCGACACGAATCCGCCAAGCGCCAACACGGCGTTGATGTTGCCAGCGACTTCCGCCGCGAGTTTCTTGATCACAGGTAATCTGCCAGGCTCCGCACGCCGCGCGTCATGTAAACGCTGGCCGCTGTGTATGGTGTTGCGCCCATCTTCGCCAGCGCGTCGATCAGCGCCACGCCGCCGTCGATGCGTTTCCGCTGGTTGATCTTCACGGGCCGGATCTCGCGCCAGGCGTTCTCTTCGATCGCAAGGTTGCCCATGCACCAGTTCAGGCAGAGGTTGCCGTCATGCGCGAGATTGCTGCTCACGATGAGAGCTTCGAGCAGCTTCGTAGGCGCCGACAGTCGTCGGAACCCCTGCGGGATTTCCTCCACGAGCGTGTCGCCGAAATGCCGCTGGAGCTTCGACACGACGCCGGCCGCGCCAGCCTGGTCGATGCCGATGCCGCGGATCTTGTACTTCACGGCCAGTTGCGCGATCACGAACTCGACGATCGCATCGTGGTCGATGAGCGACCCCGGTGACGTGAACACATGCCCGGCCTTCGCCCACTCAGGGTAAGGGATCTTGTCTTCTTGGGCGCGCCGCGCCAGCGTCTTCTCAGGCATCCAGAAGTACGACAGCACGTCTACGGCTCGGTCGATCGGTTGACCGTCAGACGCCGGCGCGGCGCGATCCAAGTCTCGAGGGAACACCAGCAGGACGGCCGACAGGTCGATCTTGTCGGAGAGGTCGACCCCCACGAAGCATTCCCGGCCCACCAGCGATGCGCTTGAGATGGTCCCCTTACACGAGGCCCACGACTCCGGTGACAGCCAGGCGGTCGCCTGCTGCGTCCACTGGCAGAAGTTCAGGCGGCGCACAAGGTTTCGCTGCGAAGGAAGATCGACCGCCTCACGCACTTGCTCGCGCAGGTACTGCCATGACAGCGACACGCCGAGATTCGGGTTAGCCTTCAGCCAGTGCGGCCCCTCTGTCTTCCAATCGTCGCAGTCAGGGCAGTCATCCGAGGGCTGGTACTTGCCGGCCTTCTGGCACCGCGGGCAGGCGTCCAGGTGGCATATGAACGCGAACCACGCGTCGTTGTCGATCAGCCCCTCAAGGATCTGCCGCGACATGTCGTGGTGTTCCCAGCAGACCGTGTCCCGGTCGAACCCGCTGTTCGTGATCTCGATGATGAGCGCGCTTTGGCGGTTCTTCGTGCCGGCGCGCATCTTCGCCGTAACGACGTTCGACGGGTGCTCGTGCAGTTCGTCGATCAGCGCCCCATGCACGCGCTTGCCATCCAGCCCGCGCTTCTCAGCCGAGATCGGCCGGATGAAGCACCCGGTTTCGAGCACGGCCAGGTTGTTCACCTTCTGGTCGAACAGGGCGTCAAGTTCCGGCGACACCTTCACCATATTCTCGGCGTCGGTGAAGGCGAGCTTGGCCTGGTCCTTCGTGACAGCCGCGCAGAAGCACTGCGCCCCGCGCTCGCCGTCAGCCACGGCCATGTAGATCAGGATGCCGGCGCCGAACGGTGTCTTGCCTGAACCCTTCGCCGTCTCGACGTAGGCCACGCGGAAGCGGCGCGCTCCGGCCGCGGTGTACCACCCGAACAGCGACCCCGCGATGAACGCCTGAAACGGCGACAGGATGAACGGCTTCCCGCCTGTCACCGTCCCTTCATCGTCTTCGTCAGGCAGGCAGAGGACATCTGCGAAGAACTCGATCACCCGCTGCGCCTGGTCAGGCTTCCACGCCAGCCCGCGCTCGGTTGCGGTCTCAAGGTCTCGCAGATGCCGTTCGCACGCCAGCCGTACGAGCTTGGCCGCGACGGTCGTCCCATCAACCACGCTCCGCGCGTACGCCGTCACCGGATCGAGCGCGTCAGCCACGGGCCATGAACCGATCCAGCTTACTTGCCGGTTTCTTGCTGCCGTCGTCTGTTGCCTTGACGCGTCCTCTGGCCGCAGGAGTCAGCCCGAACTCGATCAGGTAGGCGCGCACAGCCATGCGCCCCTGACGAATCTGGTTAACATAGCGGTACTCCAACTGCTTGAGCGTAGTCACTTCTCGCACGGCAGCCACAAGATCGCCATCGTCAAGTCGAGACAACGCGTCTTCGAGTTTGTCGATCGTCGCCTCGGTCTTCTCCCGCTGCACTGCGATGTGCTCAGTCTCGGCGTAGAGGCTACACGCTTGAAACAGCGCGGCATCGTCGACAACCGAGAGCGTATGCGAGTGTTCCAACCGCGCGATCATCCGGTCCCACTCCATCGACGCGTACGCGTTCAATGCCTTCGGCTTCTCAGGACGACCAATCGGCGGGTCGGGGTTGACCACATCGCCGTGGCGATCCTTACGAAAGGTGCCCTCAACGACGTGCATGGCACGCGTCTTCGCGTTTCTGCCTCCAGACCGCCCCTTTACGCCAGCCATCTATGCCGCCCTCACGGCGCGGCGCGCGATGCCTGAGCCGCGCCGGCTGTTGCAGCCGATGTGCGCCGGGCGCAGATTGGCGTCGTCGTCTGATCCGCCCAATGCCAGCGGGACGATGTGATCAACAGATGGAGCCATACGGTTCCTCGACGGCAACGTCGGGTCGATAGGCTCTAAGCACAACCCGCAGACATACCCGTCGCGCTCACAGATGCGGCGCCACCGCCCCGCCTTCTGCCGCGACGGCGCACCCGCCGTCCTGAGACGACTGCGACGAGCCGAGCAACCACGCTTCCGCCGCTCTGCCCTCAGCGCGTCACGGTGCTGCGTTGGCATTCGTAGCGAAGCCCACACCGCCGAAAGGCGAGCGGATGTGCAAGCGTCAGAACAGCAACGCCGACCGGCAACGACAGGCTTGAACTCGCCGCCGCAATGCGCGCAGGCTACCGCAGCGCGTCCGGTCTTCCTGTCACGGCCCACACACTGACGGCATCGGCTCGCTCTTCTGTCAGGCAGCACCTTCCCACAGCCGCACACAGGCCGCGGCAGTCGCTTCCTACCTGCGCCAGTCCTAGCGCCGCCGCTACCTATGCCGCCCATTTACGCATCCCGAAAGGTTCATTCGCTGCCATTGCATGCGCGAAGGA
>OFRO01000107.1_pt1 | contig 30866 bp, 25 predicted proteins | sample 1543091 | NCBI WGS metagenome assembly OFRO01 (sample SAMN07774217, study PRJEB24372) | wastewater metagenome | isolation source: Exp Tend NO 10WW | collected 2016-02
AGCAGGGTCTACGGCTCCTTGGATTCTGTGGCGACTGGTCAGGTTCCAGCCACGCCGACTGGTCTGCGCATCTTGGAGGTTACGCCGTCGAGCATATCTGCGGCGTGTGATTCTGTGGATGGGGTAGACGGTTATCTGTGGTATTTGGATGGGGTTCCGGTGGGCGTCAGTCAGTCACCGAACACTATTTTCGTGGGTCTTCTTGGGGCCACGCAGTACACCGTAGCCGTGGCCTCAATGGATGGCTACCTACTCAGCCATGTTTCTGATGCCCTTCCTGCCACAACTGCGGGTAATGACGCCCCGCTTTGGCAGGCGAGCATTGCCGATCAGAACCTCGTCGTGGGCACGCCCGTAGACTTGGAGTTATCCAATTACATTTTCGACGAGACTTCATTCACGCAAGGTTATTCTGTTGTGTCCGGCACGCTCCCTGCTGGATTGTTGCTTGTTGGTAGTCGTGTACTTGGCACGCCGACTGCTGTCGGCAGTGGCGGTGTGGTGTTTCGTCTCATCCACACGGAGCATCCCGCGCAGCACCAGTCGGACAGCAACGCGGTTGCCTTCGTAGTGCTGAATGCGGACGTGACGCCGCCGGCTGCGCCGACCTCGTTCGCGGCGACTAGTTATTCATTGGGCAGTGTGCGGCTGACGTGGACGAATCCGGCGGACGATGCGACGGTTGTGAACGAGGTCAAGAGTGGGTTTCTTGGGATTGACGTGTATCGGTCCACGGAGCCTGACGGTGTGGGAGGGTGGCTGAACTGGGCGAAGATCACGCGGGTGTTGGCGACTGATCCTACGCCGGCCGAGTACATTGCGGACGCATCGCAGGTTTGTGGGTGGAAGGTGCGATCTGTGGATGTGGCGTTCAACAAGGGGGCGTACACGGCGGAGTTGAGTGCGGGGCCGTTGGTGGCGCAGTCGAATCCGCCAAAGAGTGTCACGGCCGCGCGGGTTTCCGGCACTCAGGCGTCGGTTTCGTGGGAGGCTGGTGATGGCACTGCGCCGACGAAGTATTACGTCTATTGGTCCACGTCGGCATCGGGTCCGTGGACTCAGGTTGACGCGGGGCTTGTCCTGACCTGCCTGCTGGCTTCAGGATTTACGCTTTCGCAGAGTGTATTTTTCTATGTGACTGCGATTGTTCTCGGCACGGAGACTGTGGGGTCTGCGACGGCAGTTGCGCTTGCGGATGATGTCACGACGGAGTGGCGCAGTTCGTTCGACGTGCCTGATGTGAACGTGATCCTGCTGAACACCGCCCTTATTTTAAAAGACGCCTATGATCCGACTGTGGACCCCGACATTCAGTCGACGACGGCTCGCGTTCGATACTCTGTTGGCGACGGCGAGCAGCTCGCGCGTTCGCTGAAAGTTCAGTTGACGCAGCACACCTACGGCACGAATGACTGGCCGAACGACAACGCTATTTCGCTGCCTGGAGCGGTGTGGCGTTACAAGAACGGGGGCACGTACCCGGCCGGGACTGACAACATAGCGCATCGGATCGAGGTCAAGGGATACCCTGCCAATCCGATCATGCAGATACTCAATGACGTTGAGTACTGGTTTGGTTGGTCACAGTTCTACCCGGGGCCGAACGATCCACTTGGCGATGCGGAAATGAAGCCGTCCTCGTGGTTCTACGGCTGGAACTTTGATCCACAGCTGCACCCAGTGAACCTCACGGCGGCTCAATTGGCGGCCTACGGCGGCAAGTTGATCGCCACATCGGGCGCGGGTGGCTTTAATCCGGTGTGGGCACTATCGTCGATGTCGGACACGCGCGATCCCGGTGTCGGCGGCTTGATTGCATATCCTGTTCCGTCCGGCGCTCCGGTCGTTCGCTACCGTCGTGGCAGTGATGCGGTTGGGCTTGCCGGCGGCTCTGGCAGCACGCTCTACGTGGAGTGGGATGCTGTAGCGGGCGCCACGCAGTACAAGATCATCCGGTCCGTCCGTTCTGAAGGCCCGTATGTTTTGCACGCGACAGTCAGCGCATCGGCAACGCAGGGCGTGACCTTCGATCAATCGACGGTGGGCGCGGGCAATGCGGCGCGCACTTACACCGAGACGAATCTTGGTACAAACACCGCGAACCCGATGAGGTCCGCCTACGTCAAGGTCGTGCCGGTATTTGGGGGCGCTGAGGGAACGCCGTCGCTGCCCTGTCCGAGCCGACGATCCTGTTTTGGCGCACAGGTCTATGGCGTGGGCTACAACGGCCCAATCTCTTACGATAATGGATATTCCGAGGGGGGCTCCTTTGGTGGTGTGGAGGCGTGGGATCTTCGTGGGACCTGGGTGGACTTCGTGCTGCGGTTTCGGCTCAACCAGAATCATCTTGGCTACTATCAACTTTGGATGAACGATACCGAAGTCGCGCGGGTCATGAACTTCACCTTCGGGCGCACCGAGGGAGCGCCGCGTCACTACTGGAATTGGGGCATTTACCACGGTCGCCCGCAGTCGGAATTCCAGCCCGTCGTCGCGGACTGGCCGTGGCGTCGTGTTGTGTACTTCGACGAGTTCCACTTGGCGCGCCGCACGACCCTTACAACTTCCGTGGTCACGGACATCGAGGCGAGTGCGGCGTATCAGCACGTCAAGCCCCGTGGAGTGCGTACCTGATGACTCTTATTGCCAGTCTCGTCTCCGCAGCGGCCTCCGGCGCCTCAGTAGATTTCGCTGACTCCGGCGCCTTCGGTGGCGCCACGCCCAAGCTTGCGATCTTCCTGTCCGGTGGAACCGGCTCAGCGGACGCGGTCACCGATGGAGCGGCCTTCCAGCTTGGCGTCTCCAACGGGACGACGCACGGCGCGATGGCCTTCTCGTGCGACACTCTGAGCGCAGCGTCGAATGTCGGGCGTTCAAACGTCTCGGACGCTGCCTACACCAAGATCAGCGATACCGGCACGCAGACGGCCGCGGCAACCTGCGCCCTTGCGGCGAACAAGGCGACGCTGTCCTTCAGTAATCAGAGCGACGGCGAGACCGTCTACGCCCTCCTGCTCGGTGGAGACATCGAGGTCAGTGTCGTCAACTGGTCGTCTCCTGGTGGTACTGGAGCAAAACCGGACATCACTCACGGATTGACGGCTGCACCGGAATGGATCTTTGTATTCAGCACTGGCACTACGGATGCCACGAACGACAGCGCAAGCGTTAGCCCCCTGATGGGTTTTTGGGTCAGCGGGACGCAAGTCGGCTATAGTCACAGAATTGCAGATAATGCGACAACTGCATCGCTATCAGCCCGCATCTCGACAGCTAATGCACTCGTGTCGATGGGTGCGGGCACCCCGAACTATTCGGCGTTTATTGAGAACGTAGACGTCGACACCTTCAACATCAATATCGACGCTAGTACGACAAACCGTTTCCACTTCGTCTGCATACGCTCAACGAGCGGCACTCCACTTGGTCTAGCCGCTGGCAACATCACCGCCAAGACCACAGCCGGAACGCAAACCGACGCAACAGGGATGACACAGAACGCGCAGGTTGTGCTGTCGCTCCTGACGGCAATGACTGCGTTAGACACGAACGTAACAACTGATCCGGCTGGTTGCTTCGGCCTTGGCATCGCCTGTAAGAATTCTGGTTCTGGCACTTGGCAGTACGGATCTGTTGCGCACGGGTGCGACGACGGCGCGGCGATCAGTGGTTCGATGGATTGGATGAACCACCAGCACTCGGCTGGAAAGCACCTGCACTCCCTGAGCACGGCGGGTGCCACGACAATCGCGGCCACAGTGGATTCCGCGACTGGTGGAAACCTTGTTCACAACTACGGCACGGCCAGCGGATCGGCTATTCAATTCCCCTTCCTTGCGTTTGGCGCAGACGTTCCTTCTACCGGCCATCCAGCTTCTAGACGCCGTGGCCGGGCAGTTCACGGTATTGACAATGTGAGGGTGTTCTGATGGCTACACACTTCAGTCATGGCGCTCTGCCCTTCCCTGTCCGGGCGGGAAAATTCACGCTCCCTCTGGTTTTTTTGGACGCGGACGGAGATCCGATCAGCCCGGGCACGCTGGATTCCGAAATCAGCAAGGATGGGGGCGCGTTCTCCGACTGCAGCAACGAAGTTACCTATGTAGGCAATGGCTTCGGGTACCTGACGCTGACAGAAACTGAGATGGACTGCTCGGTGGCTGGCGTTGTCGTCAAGGGAGATACGGTTGGGTACAAGAACACCGTTGCGACGATCTCCCCTCGTGTTTTGCCGCCTGTGCACTCCGGGACTGCGGTATCCATTCCGAGTTCCACTTCGATCACGCTCGCGGCGACGGCGAACGCTATTACGGGCAGCGCCTATACAGGATTGCTTGTGAGGATCAACTCAGCGACAGCCGGGGCTGGACAGGTTCGGGTGATAACGGACTATGTTGCCGGCACGCAGGTTGCGACGATCAGTCCCGCGTGGGAATCAGACCCGACTGGAACCGTCACCTACGACATCCTGCGACCGGAATCCATTGGATACCAGAATGCCAATGTGATCGCGTGGGCGGGAACTGCGGTAGCGGCTGCAGACACGGCCGGCTATCCGAAGGTCACGATCAAGACGGGCTCCGGGACGGGCGAGGTGGCGCTGTCCTCGGGTGGCGTGACCCTCTCGACCTCTGGACTCAGTGCGGCTGCGGATGCGGTTCTCGACGAGGCCCTGAGTGGGCACACGACGGCCGGTTCCGTTGGCAGCATGTTGCAGCCAATCGCTGTTGGCACTCTCACAACCGGTGCCTCGGCTGGTGGGACTACCGCGCAGTTGGCAGTTGGTTCGTCAGCAGTAGACGATTACTACAACAACCACTTGCTGCACATCATTGCAGGCACCGGAGCTGGTCAGTCGCATTACGTCTCCGACTATGTGGGCGCGACACGAACTGTAACCATCAATGGGACGTGGGCGGCAACTATCAGTACAGACTCGGTGTATGCACTGCGTCCCGGTGGAGCGATCCCTGGGGCGTCGGCGCCGAGTGCATCGGACAACGCAGCGGCGGTCTGGAATGCGCTCACCGCGTCCTACGTCGCGGGGGGCTCCTTTGGCGCGCGGCTCAAGCCCGGACGACAATCCACACTCGGCGCCACGGGTACGACCCTTGCGCTGACTCTCGACGGCTCGGCCTCTACGACGACGGACTACTACAAGTATCAGGGCATTCGGATGCTGACCGGCGTCTGCGCAGGGCAGTCGCGGCAAATCACCGCTTATTCGACAGGGCGCGTTGCGACCGTCAGTCTGGCCTTCGTTGGCACGCCGGAAAGCGGCGACGAGTACTTGATATTCGACATCGGCCTGGACGCAGCGACGGTCGAGACCATCGCAGACGCGGTCTGGGACGAGGCGCGCAGCGGTCACGCGACGGCCGGTACGTTTGGTGAGTACGCGCTTGCGGACGTGGTGAGACTGAGCGGCGACGCCACGGCAGCGGACAACGCGGAAGCGTTCTTCGACGGCACCGGCTACGCGGGCACCGGCAACGTGATCCCGACGGTGACGACGCTGACCGGCCACACGGCGCAGACGGGCGATGCGTTCGCGCGCTTGGGCGCACCGGCTGGCGCCTCGGTCTCGGCGGACGTCGCCGCGGTCAAGGCCGATACGGCGGCGATTCTGGTCGACACCGGCACGACGTTGGATACCGCGATTGCCGCGATTCTGGCTGACACCGGCACCGACGGCGTCGTGGTAGCGACGGCCAGCAAGACGGGATATGCCCTGTCGAATGCCGGCGTGGACGCGCTCTACACGCGGCAGTTGACGGAATCCTACGCCGCCGATGGCGCCGCGCCGACGGTTGCTCAGGCGCTCATGCAGATCCAGCAGATGCTGACCGAGTTCGGGATCAGCGCGACGACGATGACGGTCAAGAAGCTGGACGGCACAACGACGGCGTTCACGCTCACGCTGAATAACGGCTCGGCACCGACGGCGATCACGAGGGCGACCTGATGGCACTCGGTCTCGTCGTCACCCGCGGCTATGGCAACGGCACACTCGCCGGAGAAATCCGGCAGGTGGTCGTGCGCGGGTATTTCGCCAGCGCCGCGTCGCCGATCCAGGTCGAGCAGTTACCGAACTTCGCTGCCGGGTCCGCTACCGGGACACACGCCTACGATCTCGCAGATTATTTCACGGGCGAAACGTCGTTCTCGATCGCCCCGGCAGTCGAAGTCGGCTGGACGTTCAACACGGGAACCGGCGTGCTGACGATCGACACGGACGCCGATGGCACGTTCGGACCGTACACGGTGACGGCGATCAACGGCGCCGGTAGCACGGCTGGCAACCCGTTCACGGTCAAGGTTTCTGCATCAACGATTCCGGCTTATCGCGGGCTGCACAAGCACGGCGTGCGTCGGTATATGTGAGGTCATCATGGCAACTCAGACGATGCTCGGAAATGTGCTGTCGTTCGCGGCCGGCGCTGGAGTCAACGACAACGACGTCGTGATCCAGACGACGGACGTGTCGATGTACCGGGAGTTCAGCCTGCAGGCGACGGCCGGCGCGATGGATGTGATGGTCTCGCTGGACGGCACGCACTACACGACGGCGCCACTATCGCTGATCGACCGCGGCGCGACGACCAGCGACCCGGTGATCGTCACGGCGGCGAATCGAAGTTACGCGTTCTTCGGGACGTTTCACATGCTCCGCGTCCTGCAGAACGGCGCGACAGCGGTGGCGAACGCCGTCCTGCTGTGCAGCAAGTGACCGACGGCGATGACCGACGAGTACACGCCTGATCTCGGCGCGACGATCGCGGACCTGCACGCGGCCGGAAAGACGATCTCGGATATCGCCGAGACGGCTGGGATGCCGAGCAGGAAAACGATCCTGCTGTGGCTGTCCGAGTATCCGGCGTTCGAGATGATGATGGCGCAGGCGAAGGGGGCTTACGTCGACGCGCTAGCCGAGGAATGCCTGAAGATTGCCGATGAACGCGAGGACGATTACGAGAAAAAGGCCGGCAAGCTCGGTGGCGAGTTTTTCGAGTTCGACCCGAAGGCCGTGCAGCGCGATCGACTCAAGATCGACACGCGGCTGAAACTGATCGAGAAGTGGGCGCCGGAGCGGTACGGGCGCAAGAAGCCGGGCGCCGGGGCAGAGACGCCGACGACTGCAGCGGCGGGCGCAGCGCCCGTCATGAGCGACAACGAACTGGTGCGGCGGATTCTGTTCGGCATCGACCGGGCGAACCGCGGAGCTGCACTGCCGGCGCACGCGGTGGCGCTCTCGGTGCCGGAAGTGAACGAGAAGCCGAAGCGGAAACGCGGCTGATCGGATTGGTGAAATTCGGCCACATGGCCGTATAGTGAGACGGGCGAAAGGGTGCCGGCCCATCCGGCGGACGGTTCTTGAATCTCAGCACAGCTACAAGCAAGGAGATTGACCATGTACATCACGCGCAGCCTGCACGGCAGGGACATTGGCCTCGGTCCGAACGGCGAACTGATCGTCCCGAGCGGCAAACTGATTCTCGGCGATCACGGCCGCCAGCACGCCGTTCCGAGCGCGCAGAAGATCATCTGGAAAGACGACTTCCTCGGCGACGCGCTCGACGCACGCTGGAACGTCGTCGAAGGCACCGACTCGGCGACCAGCGATGCGGCGATTCTCGCTGCCGGTATCGGTGGCGTCCTGCGGATCACGACCGGCGATGCCGGCACCGGCCTCGCGGCGGATCTGATCCAGTTGAATCTCGGCATCCTGCAGTTCCAGGCGTCGAATGGCGGCCTCGCCATCGAAGCGCGGTTCGCACTGTCGGCGATCACGACCTGCTACGGGTTCTTCGGGTTCACCGACGTCGCCACGCTGGAGGCACCGATCGAATCGGCGGCGTCGGCGAACACGCTGACGACGAACGCGACCAACGCGGTCGGCGTCATGTTCGACACCCGCATGACGGCCGATACGTGGTGGCTGACTGGCGTGGCGTCGGACGTCGACGCGACCGCGCAGAACAGCACGTATGCCCCGGAAGCCGGTGTGTACGAAACGTGGCGCATCGAGGTCAACGCTGCCGGCAAGGCGACGTTCTTCCGTAACGGTCTGCAGGTCGGCACGCAGATGAGCGGCGCCCTGACGGCCGCGGCGGATCTGACGCCGACGATCGGCTTCGGTAAGACGTCGGTGGCGGCCTCGATGACGGTCGACCTGGATTACATCCAGGTCGAGATGGATCGGTAAGGCACGGCGGGTCCGGCGACATGAGCGCACAATTCGACAGCATCCTCGCTGCCGTCCGCCTCATGTCGCCGGACGAGAAGGCCCGTATCGCCAAGGATGCGATGCGCTTAGCCGGCGACGTCGTGTGGGTGCCGAATCCGGGGCCGCAGACGGAGGCGTACTACAGCGAGGCGGATATCCTGCTGTACGGAGGTACCGCCGGCTGTGGCAAGACCGGCCTCGGTGTCGGCCTGTCGCTGACGAAGCATCGGCGTTCGCTGTTCCTGCGACGCACGAACAAGGAAGCGTCCAAGATATTCGACGCCTACTACGAAATTCTGCACACGAACGAGGGCTGGAACGGCCAGCTCTCGTGCTGGCGACTTCCGGACGGCCGACTGATCGACGTCGGCGGCTGCCAGATGGAGGACGACAAGCAGAAGCACAAGGGCGTCCCTCATGACCTGCTGTTCTTCGATGAGGTTTCCGATTTCACGGAGACGCAATTCACGTTCCTGATCTCGTGGAACCGCTCGGCTGACGACGGCCAGCGGTGCCGCGTGGTGTGCGCGTCGAATCCGCCGACGACGCCGGAAGGCATGTGGGTGGTGAAGTATTGGGCGCCGTGGCTCGATCCACGACATCCGAATCCCGCGAAGCCCGGAGAACTGCGGTGGTTCTTGGGCGGCAAGGAAGTCGATGGCCCGGGGCCGCATCTGCTCGACGGCAAGATGACCCGCGCGCTATCACGCACGTTCATCCCTGGAATGCTCGACGACAATCCGGATCTCGCGCAGACGAACTACGATGCCACGCTTTCGCAGTTGCCGGAGGAACTGCGCATGGCGTACCGCCTCGGGCGGTTCGACATCATGGTCAAGGACGGCGCGTTTCAGGTCATCCCAACGTCGTGGGTGACGGACGCCTTCGCGCGGTGGTCTCCCGCGATGCCGATGGGGGTGCCCATGTCGGCGATCTCAGCGGACATCGCGCAGGGCGGCGACGACGATACGGTGCTGGCGTACCGCTATGGCCCCTATTACGCGAAGATCGTCCGCAAGCCTGGGCACACGACGCCAGACGGCTCCAGCATTGCCGGACTTGTGGCCTCGCATCGGCGTGACAGTTGCAAGGTCGTACTTGACATGACCGGCGGCTACGGCGGTGCGGCCTACGAGGTTCTGCGCAGTAACGGCATCGAGTGCATCGGATTCAAGGGCTACGACGGCTCACGGGCGCGGACGCGCGACGGGCAGTTCGGGTTCTTCAACCGGCGATCGGAAGTCTACTGGAAGTTTCGTGAGGCACTGGACCCGGACCAGCCGGGCGGCTCGCAGGTCGCGCTGCCGGAAAGCCAAGAACTGCTGCTGGATCTCGTGACGCCGAAGTGGGAAGTCACGTCGCAGGGCATCAAGATCACGACGAAGGAGCGCGTCATCGAACTGCTCGGCCGCTCCCCGGATGCCGGCGATGCGGTCGTTACCTGCTGGTCGCAGGGCGCCAAGGATTACATGCCGACGGTGTTTTTCAATCACGCCGAACACGGATTGCAGCCGCAGCGATCGAACATCGTCGATCTCGGTACGCGGCGCGCGATCAGCATCGTTGGCGGACGAAGGAGATAGGTCATGGGCAAACTCGTCAAAAAAGCCGGGCGCATCATCAAGAAAGGCGTCGGTCTCGGCACGCTCGGCCTCGTCGGAGACATGCCCGGGCACACGGGACGGGCACCATCAGCCGCCGATCAGGCCGCGGCAGACTTGGCGGAACGGACCGCCTCGACGGCGGTGATGCCGGACGACGATTCGATCAAGCGGGCGGCGCGGCGGCGGTTGGCGAAGTCGCTCGGGCGCACCGGCCGGGCATCGACGTTCCTGAGCGATCCGTCCGAAGGGCTGTAACGCAGTGGACGCGAAAACCATCATCGAACGCGCCGAGCACCACTTCGGGAAGCGTGGGCAACTGCTGGCGTTGTGGCAGGAGATTGCCGAGCACTTCTACCCGGAGCGGGCGGACTTCACGGCGTCGCCGAATATCGGGCGGCACTATGCGTCGAACCTGACGACGAGCTATCCGATTCTGGTTCGGCGCGAACTCGGTAACGCGATTGCGTCGATGCTACGCCCGCGGACTCAGGAATGGTTCCAGGTCTCCATCGACCGGCCCGACATGCTGGACCGCAAGGGCCGCGCGTGGCTCGAATGGGCGACAGACATCCAGCGACGTGATATGTACGCCCGCGCCTCGCAGTTCGTGCGTGCGACGAAGGAAGGCGATCACGACTTCGCGACGTTCGGGCAGGCGGTGATTCAGATCAGCCGCGACTGGTCGACCGGCGTGCTGCAATACCGAAACTGGCACCTGCGCGACGTGTGCTGGTGCGAACAGCCGAGCGGTGAAATCGGCGCGGTGTACCGTCGCTGGAAGGTGCCGCTCGGCATGGCGCGCAAATATTTCGGCGCTCGCATGTCGGATGCGAGTAGCCGCGAACAGTCATCGTTCACCGAGTACGAATTCCTGCACTGCGTCATGCCGGCGGATGAGTACGAAGGCATGCCGGGCGGGGCGAAACCGACGAAGCCGTGGATCTCGACGTGGGTCGACGTCAAGAATCAGCATGTCATCGAGGAAGTCGGCGTGTGGACGCGCGGCTACGTGATTCCGCGGTTCCAGACGCTCTCCGGCTCGCAGTATGCGTTCTCGCCCGCAACTTGGGCTGGACTCCCAGACGCGCGACTGCTGCAGGCGATGGCGCTCACGCTGCTCGAAGCCGGCGAAATGGCGGTGCGTCCGCCGATGGTTGGCACGAAGGAAGCGATCAAGGGACCGGCCGAATTGTTCTCGGGCGGCATCACTTGGGTCGATCGCGACTACGACGAGCGCATGGGCGAGGCGCTGCGCCCGCTGACGCAGGACAAGACAGGACTGCCGTTCGGGCTGGAAATGACGCGCGACTCCCGCGAAATGCTGGCGCAAGCGTTCTACCTGAACAAGATCGCGATGCCGAACATCGAAAAGGAGATGACCGCCTACGAGGCGAATCAGCGCATGCAGGAATACGTGCGCGGCGCGCTGCCGCTGTTCGAGCCGGCGGAAGCCGAGTACAACGGCGCGCTTTGCGAGGAAACCTTCGAGATGGAGATGCGCGCCGGCCGCTTCGGGCCGGTCGACGAAATCCCGGAGTCGATCCGCGGCCAGGACGTGCGGTTCATCTTCGAGTCGCCGCTGCACGGCGCGCTCGAACGCCAGAAGGGCCTGCGGTTCAGCGAGGCCCGCGAGATGATTCTGGCGGCCGTCGAACTCGACCGCTCGGCTGGATTGATTCTCGACGTGCGCAAGGCACTGCGCGAGGCGCTGAGTGCGGTCGGCGTGCCGGCGGCGTGGCAACGCGACGACGAGGAAGTCGAAGCGGAAGCGCAGGAAATGCAACAGGAGCAGGCCATAAATACTGCCATGCAGCAGGTCGGGGCCGGGGGCGCCGCCGCCGAGCAGGCCGGCAAGGGCATGCAGGCGATGGCTGCAGTCGATGAGGAAGCCGCGTGAGCGAACGAGAACCGCCGAGTCGGCCGCAGTTGCCGGGGTCGGTCGCATGGAAGCCCGCTGAATACACCCTCGCAGAGGCCGCCGCTGTGCGCGCGGTGGCCCACGGGACGGCGAACGAGGATCAGCAACGGCTGGCCATGAAGTTCATCGTGGAGACGCTGGCCGGGCTCTACGATCTCGAATTTCGTCCAGGGAGCGACGGGGCACGAGAATCGGCGTTTGCCGGCGGCAAGCGATTCGTCGGGCTGCAGATTGTGAAGTTGGTCAACCATGTCATCAGGAGCGAAGCGAATGAACAGTCCCCTTGAACCGGGCGCCGCGGCGGCCGGAACACCACCGATCAACCCGAATTCGCCGGCTCCGGGTGCCGCGCCAGCAGCCGTGAACGGCGCCGCTCCCGCCGTACCGGCGGCCGTCGCTGCGGTACCCGGGGCTGGCGAACCTGGCGCCGCGCCCGCGGCCGTCACGCCGCCCGCTGGCGGGGAACCGCACGTTCCCGGCCCGTGGGGCGACAACTGGCGGGAGACTGCGGCCGGTGATGACGCGGCGATCCTCAAGGATCTGCAGCGGTACACGAGCCCCAAGGAAGTCGCCAAGGCGCTCGTCGAGGCGAAGGCCCGCATCCGCTCCGGCGAACTGCAGGCGCCGCTGCCCGACAACGCCACGGCCGAACAGGTGACGGAATTCCGCCAGCGCAACGGGATTCCGGAGAAAGCCGACGGCTATCTCGAAAAGCTCCCGGACGGGCTCGTGATCGGCGAGGACGACAAGCCGCTGTTCGGGTCGTTTGCCGAGCAGCTTCACAAGCACAACGTCAAGCCGGCCGTCGTGCATGACGTCGTGAAGTGGTACGCCGACATGGTGGCGACCGAGGACAAGGCCCGCATCGACGCCGACGCGACGCTCAAGACGGAGACCGAGGACGCGCTGCGCGGCGAGTGGGGCGGCGACTACCGGGTGAACGTGAACATCGTGAATGCGATGCTGGCGCAGGCGCCCAAGACGGTGCAGGACATGATTGCCGAGGCGCGCACGCCGGACGGCACGCCGATCAAGGGGACGGCGGACTTCGCCCGCTGGATGGCGACGCTGGCCCGCGAAGTGAACCCGATCGTGACGATCCCTGGCGGATCGAGCGGCGATCCGATGAAAACGGTTCACGAAGAAATCGCGGCGATCGAAACGCTCATGCAGAAGGACCGCAAGGCGTACAACGCGGACCCGTCGAAGGCGGCTCGCCTGATGCAACTCTACGACATCAAGGCGCAGATGACGCGCAAGGCTGGTTGAAAAACGCCAGAGGATCGGATAGAACAGGGGCGCGAGTTACACAGCGGCCCCTGATCTCCGGGCGCGGCCCCGAAAGGCATCCCCGCGCGACGATCCCAGGCTTCCCCGTTGCGGTGACGACAACACTGGTTGTTAACACTTCAATGGAGAGCCATCATGGCCGAAACAGCATTTACTACCCTCTACCGCACGGAGTTCATCAAGGGCTTCGAGCAGCGCCAGAGCCTTCTGCGTGACACGGTCACGACCGAAGCGATGGTCAACGGCAATGCCGCCGTGTTCCTCGTTGCCGATTCTGGCAGCGCGACCGCGCAGACGCGCGGCGTCAACGGACTCATCGCCGCCCGCGCCGACAACCTGACGCAGTCGACCGCGACGCTCGTCGAGTCGAACGATCTCGTTCGCAAGACGAACTTCAACATCACGGCGAGTCAGGGCAATCAGCGCGAGATCATGCAGATGACGTCGATGGGCGTCATCAATCGCAAGGTCGACGACCAGATTCTCACGCAGCTCGCCACGGCGACGAACGACACGGGCGCGGCAGTGGCCGGCTCCCTGCAGTTGTTCATCAAGGCGAAGGTCATCCTCGGTAACAACAAGGTGCCGTGGGACGGCAACGTCACGCTGCTGGCCTCGTCCGCGTTCATGGGCTACCTGGAACAGGCTCCGGAGTTCTCCAGCGCGCAGTACGTGAACATGCGGCCGTGGGCGAACGGCGGCGCCGAGTGGCGCGACGCTCCGATGGCGTATCGCTGGAAGAACGTCGTCATCATCGAGCATCCCGCGCTGTCGCTCGGCACTGCAGCCGAGAAGTGCTACCTGTTCCACAAGTCGGCGGTCGGCCACGCGATCAACACGCAGGGCATCGACGCGCAGGCGGACTACAACGCCGAGCAGGATTATTCCTGGGCGCGGACGTCCGTGTGGAGCGAGGCGAAGCTGCTGCAGAACGCGGGCGTCGTGGTCATCAACCACGACGGTTCGGCCTTCGCGGCGAGCTGATCTGCGGAACTGAAAGGAGAACTGACCATGGCTTATTCAACGGCAATCCCTCCGCAGTGCGTCACGTCTCGCATGGGCGGCGGTCTCGCGCTCTGGCTCTACGCATCGGAGGACGTGCATACGGACGTCGATGCGTCGGACTACTTCTCGAACGGGCACGCACTCGGCATGAAGGTCAACGATACGGTAATCGTCACCAAGACGACTGCCACTGTCGGGGCGACCCTCCATACCGTGACGGCCGTGACGGCGGGCGGTGCAGCGACGGTGTCGGCGGCGATCCTGTCGTGATGAATCGGGGCGGCTGGCAACGGCCGCCCCTCCCCTGAACTCAAGGAGCAACGTATGGCAGGAGAACGGCAGCGCGCGGCGAACATCTCGGAATTCGTCGCGGCGGAACAGACGCGCAACATCTGGAGCCACGAAGCGGCCGAAGATATCGAAGTCGAACATCTCACGGACCCCGCCTATTGGCGCAATCTCGGGCACATGCTGCGCGAGTGGGACCGTATCGAAGTGCGTCACTGCGCCGGCCGCTGGTTCGCGGAACTCATGGTCCGCAGTGCCGGCCGCCTGTACGCGAACGTCGTGGTGCTGCGCAAGACGCAGTTCGCCGACGCGAAGGTCCCGGATGATATCGCGGCGTCTGATTACGACGTGCGATTCCTACGCGGAAAGGGCCACATGGTCGTCCGCAAGGCCGACAAGGCGATCATCAAGGACGGCTTCAAGACGGTGGCCGAAGCGGCGCACTGGATCACCGACAATCTGGCAATACGGGCGGCGTAAGCCGACATGACCGACAAACTCTCCCTCTACAACGGCGCGCTTGGCCACTGCGGATCACGGCCGCTGGCCTCGCTCGCTGAGGCGCGGGAGGCGCGGCGCAAGCTCGATTGGGCATGGGCGCGCGGCATCGTGGATCGGTGCCTGCAGGCCGGGCAGTGGGACTTTGCGGCGCGGTCGGTTCTGGTTGACATCTCGCCGTCGGTGAGTCCGCAGTTCGGCTACCAGTACGCATTCGACCGGCCCGACGATCTCATCCGCACGCTGGCGGTGTGTTCGGACGAGTATTTCAAGAGTCCGTTGAAGGAATACCAGCAGGAAGGCGACTACTGGTACGCGGACATCGAGCCGCTGTACGTGCGCTATGTGTCGAACGACACCGATTACGGCGGTGACTATGCGAAGTGGCCGCCGAACTTCGTGGCATACGTCGAACTGCTGCTGGCGTCCGAAGTCTGCGAGACCCTGACCGCGTCGCGAACGCTCAAGATCGACCTGTTGAAACTCGCCGATGACCAGCTCGGCAACGCCAAGAACACCGAAGCGGCCGAAGGCCCGACACAACGGCCGCCGGCCGGAGGATGGTCACGCGCCCGACACGGCGGAACGAATGGCAGCGACCGAGGGTCGACGAACACGTTAATGGGGTAGGTGCGCCGTGCCGAAAGAAAACGTCGCACACTTGGCCTTCAATCGCGGGATCATGAGCCCGCTGGCCGGCGCTCGCATCGACCTGCAGCGCACCGGCCTCGCCGCCGAAGTTCATGTCAACTGGATGCCGCGTGCGCTCGGTTCGATGATGCTGCGGCCAGGATGGGAACATCTCGGCAGTACGGCCAGCGATGCCGTCGCGCGGCTGATCCCGTTCATCTATGCGGCGGACGATACGGCGCTGATCGAGGTTTCCGGTTCGTCGATCCGTTTCTGGATTGACGATGCCGTTGTCACTCGCGCGGCGGTTGCGACTGCAGTGACCAATGGCGGTTTCGATACCGACCTGACGGGCTGGACCGACGGCGACGAATCCGGCGCGACGTCGCAGTGGGCCTCTGGCGGCTATCTGTCGATGGCGGGAACCGGCACTGCGGCGGCAATCCGGACGCAGGCCGTCACGGTCAACGGAAGCGACGAGAACGTCGAACACGGGCTGCGGATCTCGGTGCTGCGAGGGCCGGTCACGCTGCGGGTCGGCAGCACGGACGGCGGCGACGAGTACATCGCGGAAACGGATCTCGGTGCCGGCACGCATTCGCTGGCGTTCACGCCGACGGCAAGCCCGTTCTACATCCGGTTTCAGACGCGGACCAAGTATTCGGTGGCGGTCATCTCCTGCGAAATCGACTCATCGGGCGCGCTGACGTTGCCGTCGCCGTGGGTGGAAGCCGATCTCGACATGCTGCGGTGGGATGCGTCGGCCGACGTGACCTATGTCGCGTGCTACGGCTACCAGCAGCGCAAGATCGAGCGACGCGCGACGCGGTCGTGGTCGATCGTGCAGTACGAACCGGAGGACGGCCCGTTCCGGATTCTGAACACGTCGCCGACCACGATCACGGCAAGCGTGCTGTCTGGCGACGGCACGTTGACGGCATCACTGCCGCTGTTCAAGCCGACGCATGTCAACGCGCTATTCAGGCACGAATCCAGTGGGCAGACGGTGACAGCAACCATCACCGCACAAAATTCGTTCACGAACGAGATTCGCGTGAGTGGTGTCGGTGCCCAGCGGTCATTCACGGTACAGATATCCGGGACGTTCACCGCAACGGTCGTCCTGCAGTATTCGCTCGGTGTTTCTGGAACGTGGGTTGACGACGCAACCTCGTGGACGGCTGCGGCGACCGTCGTGCATACCGACACGTTCGACAACCAGGTCGTGTACTACCGCCTCGGCGTCAAGACGGGCGGGTTCACGTCGGGCACGATCACGGCGACGCTGACCTACGCATTGGGCAGCATCACGGGCATCGCGAAGGTGACGGGATACACGTCGCCGACAGTGGTCTCGGCGGTCCTACTGCAGGACTTCGGGGCCACGACGGCGAGCGCCGACTGGTCAGAGGGCGCGTGGTCGGATTACCGCGGCTACCCGTCCGCTGTGGCGCTGTTCGACGGGCGACTGTGGTGGGCCGGCAAGGCGCGCATTTTCGGGTCTGTGTCTGATGGCTACGAATCGTTCGACGACACGCTGGAAGGCGACTCGGCGCCGATCAATCGCGCCTTCGGCTCCGGTCCGGTGGACAAGATCAACTGGATCAGCGCGACGAATGAGATGTTTGTCGGTACGGCCAGCTCGGAAGTTCACGCGCGGTCGAGTTCGCAAGCCGAGTCGTTGACGCCGACTAACTTCAACCTGCGGAGTGTGAGCACTCAGGGCTCCGATGGAGTGCGCAGCGACCGCATAGACGAGCGCGGCATTTTCGTGCAGCGCGGCGGAACGCGGCTGTTTGAAATCGCCTTCGACACGGAGATGCTGAAGTACACCACGTCCGACATGAGCATGCTGACGCCGGACCTGAATGCCGCCGGCATCGTGCAGATTGCGGTGCAGCGGAAGCCTGACACGCGGGTCCATTGCGTGCGCGCCGATGGCACGGTCGCCGTGGTCATCAACGAGAAGGCAGAGAACGTCAACGTCACGGCATGGATCGAACTGGAGACCGATGGCGACGTCGAGGACGTGGTCGTCATGCCTGGAACCGACGAGGATGACGTTTACTACGTCGTGAACCGTGACGGCGGACGATTCGTCGAGAAGTGGGCGCAGGAATCCGAGTGCATCGGCGGCAACATCAACAAACTCGCGGATTCGTTCGTCTCCTATTCGGGTGCGGCCATTTCGATCCTGAGCGGCTTGGATCATCTGGAGGGCCAGACGGTCGTCCGGTGGGCGGACGGCGTGGACCGTGGCACGGCGACGGTTTCCGGCGGCGCGGTGGCGCTCGGCGGCAGCTATACCAACGTGGTCTGCGGCCTCGGATACGAGGCTCGCTGGAAGACGATGCGCAAGGCGCTGGCAACGGCGCTCGGCACGCCGCTGAATCAGCGTCACCGCATCCCGTTCCTCGGGCTGATACTGAAAGACACGCACGCTCAGGGGATCGAGTTCGGTCCGGACTTCGACACGATGGACAATCTGCCCCTGATGGAGGAAAGCGCGGAAGTCGGCGCCGACACGATTCACGCGACCTACGAAGGCGACATGCTGGAGTTTCCCGGCGACTGGAATACCGATGCCCGGTTCTGCTTGCGAGCGACGGCGCCACGACCGGCAACAGTGCTGGCGTGCGTGGCGACGGTCATCACAAACGAGCGTAGCGCCTGATGGCCACGCGACTCACATGGGGACCGGCCGATGCGGCGGCGCTGCGAGCGTTCTACGGTCGTGTGCCTGACGAGACGACACGTTCTGTCGTGGTCATGCTGGACGGCGAGCCGGCGGGCGTCGTAGGGGCGGCCATCGACGGCGGTTTCGCGACACTGTTTTCGGATACGAAGCCGGAACTGGAACCGCACCTGCGCAGCATGACGGTCCTGCGGGCGATCCGCGCCGGCATCGACATGGCGAAGGCGACCGGCCTGCCGGTGCTCGCATGGGTCTGTCAGGAGCCAGGGGCGCGGATTCTGGCCCGCGAGGGATTCACGCACGACAACGAACCGGGGTGGTGGCGATGGGAAGCCTGCTGAAAGCCTACGGGCAGATCCGCGAAGGGCGGGCGGCCAAGAAGGCCGCGTACTTCGAGGCGCGGCAGATGGAACAGAACGCCATCGACGCCGAAGCCGAGAGCGGCGCGGAGGCGAGCGTGTACCGGCGCGAGGGACGGCTGGCGTTGTCGCGTGCTCAGGCGGTGGCGGCATCGTCCGGGGCGTCCGTGCGCGATCCAACGGTGCTGAACCTCATGGCGGGCCTTGAGACGGAATCCGAATACAGCGCGCTGTCGGCGCTCTACAGCGGCAAGAGCGAGGCCATGAAACTAAGGTCTGGCGCGAAGGCGCGGCGATCAGAGGGGCGCTCGGCACGCACGGCTGGATACTTGCGGGCTGCATCCACGATTTTTGATGACGCGACGAAAGCGGCGATGGGCGGTGCCTGATGGCTCGAATCCCTGACATCGGCGATATGCGCCAGCGGCGGCTGCCGCGGGCGGCCGGCGGGGTCGTGCGCAACCGCGCGGGCGAAATCTTCGGTGGCGCGCTGCAGGAAGTCGGCGACACGGTCCAGCGTGTGCAGGATCGTGAGCGCGAGATTGAGGATCGGCGGCAGATTGCCGAGGCGAAACGCGACGTGATCGTCGCTGATTCCGAGGTCAGTGGCGAGCTGGCGGCAGACGGCGACTTTCAGACGCACGAGGCGCGTTACCGGAAACGCATGGGGGAAGCACGCGCGAAGGCATCCGAGAAGATTCAGCGCGGCCAGGCGCGCGAACTGTTCCTGCTGGATACCGACGTCGATGTGGCGCGCGGCGTCGAGGCGCTACGGAAACAGGTCGCGGTGAAGGAGCGCGGGTTCCGGTTCCAGTCGTTGCAGAACGACATCGGCGCGATCACGGATGCTGCGCTGCGAGAGCCCAGCGAGGCGAAGCGGTCGGCGTACCTGCAATCGTTGAATCAGCGCATCAAGGTCGAGCAGGACGCCGGAACGATCGACGCGGCGGATGCGGATGCCATGCGGCGCAAGGCGTCGGCGAAGTACGCCGATGCGTGGCTCGACAGCCTGCCGCTCAAGGACCAGGTGCGCGTACTCGGGAGCCCGGACGGCACAACGGCCGAGTTCCTACCGGAACCACTGCGGCTGCAGCGGTACGAGCAGGCGAAGGCGCGGTATCGCACTGAGGGCGCGAACGAATCTGGTCGTGCGCTGGCGGATTCGTTGGTCGCGAAGCACGGCTACAACTTCGGTGCGGCGGTTGCGGAAGCCCGCCAGCACGAGGACACGTCGATCTCCGATAACGCCGTCGCGCGCCTCAAGGAACGCCAGCAGTACGCCGAGCACCAGCGCGACCAAGGCTACGAGCAGGCGTATGACGATGCGCTGGCGTGGGTGAACGACGGCAAGCCGTTCGAGGACATGCCGGAGAACATCCGGCGGCGGCTCAAGCCGTCGGTGGTCGCGGCGTTCCGCAAGGTTGCGACAGGTGGCGGACTGGCCGGGAAGCCAGACGGCGACCGGCTGTTCATGGAGTTGTGGACAGAATCGCTGGTCAACAAGGACTCGTTTCTCAAGCGCGATCTTGCCGAGCATCACGGCGACCTGACGACGGCGCAGCGCGACAAGCTCGCGACCCGCAAGCAGCGGATCATGACGGGCGCAGACGATCCGGACGAAATGTCGACGGCGGAACGCTCCGACTTGAAGTCAATGGGCGTGGTCATGTTCGGCGGCGCAGTCGGTGGCCGAAAGTCGGCGAAGGCAAAGGCCGAGGAACGCCAGCGGGAACTCGATCTCGCTTACGTGGAGCGGCGCGTCGAATTCATGCGCAAGCATCAGCGCCCGCCGGACAAAACCGAGCGCGACGAGATTCTGCGCGGCATGGCGACGAAACTCGTCGTCGACGGGGAGGCGAAGCTGGCCTATCAAGTCGACCAGAAAGAATACCGGAACGTGGACATGAGCAGCATCGTCGTTCCGGACGATGATCGGCGCGAAATCATTGCGGCGTTCACGAAACATAACGTCGCGCTCAAGGCGGCCGGCGACCGGCGCCGCTATCCGATCACTGACGAAGCGATCAAGCGGTTCTACTTGTTGCAGAGCGGCGCGCTCGTAGGTGGAGAATGAGCCGCTACGATGACGCGCTGGCCGAGAATCCGAGCCTGCTGGACGATCTGTCGGCAGCCGAGTCCGGTGTATCGGTGGCTGCGCGACCGCCCGCCGCGCCGGTTATCGCGTCGCGCAGTCGGTCGCCTGACGAACACGCGAAGCTACTGGATCTCGCCAAGGAAACGCAGACGTCGCCGCGGCTCGCCGAAGCCGCTCCGGAAGCCGTGCGCCAGAAGGCGGACCTGAACCGCTACGATCAGTTGATCGACTCGAATCCGGCCCTCGTCGACTGGCTCCAGGATTACGACAACGCGGTCGTGTCGCAGGACGATCACGGTCCGCTGGCGAAGATCGAAAACGCCTTCCGCGACATGCGAGAAGGGGCCGAAGTCGGCTGGAAGCAGGGTGAACTGCAAGACCCTGATCATCCCGGCATGCAGGCGGCCTACCAGCGGTTGACCGGCGAGCAGACGCCGGAATCCGAGTTGCGGCGCCAAGAGTGGAAACGGCAGATGGTCGCGTCGCGGGCCAAACCCGGATTCGCGTCGAACGCTGGCCGCATTCCGGCCTATGGCGTGCGGCAGGCCGAGACGTACCTGCGGGAGTTCGCGCAAGGGGTCGCGCCGGCCGCCGGTGCCGGCATCCTCGCGGGCGTCGCTGCGCCGCCGGCCATCCCGGTCATCGCCCCCGCGGCGATCACGTCTGGAATCGCTCTCGGCAAGGCGAATACGTACCTGCTGTCGTACAAGCAGAACGCGACGCTGGCGTTCGACGAATTCATGGATCTGCGCGACGAGGCTGGGCAGCCGATGCCGGAGAACGTGGCGCGCGTGGCAGCCATGACGGTCGGCGCGGTGAACGCCTCGCTGGACATGATCGGCCTGAAAGCCGTGACCGGCGCGGTCCCAACGACACAGCTCACGCCAGAAGCCGTCAAGGAGGCCATGAGGCGGGCTTTGTCGCGGCCCACCTTCCGTAAGGCCCTACTGGCCGCCGGCCAGCGGGCTGGCCGCGCGGTCGCCGTGGAGGGCGCTACGGAGGGGCTGCAGGAGGCGTTTCAGGTTTTCATGGGCGAACTCGCCAAGGGAAAGAGTGGGCAGGTATTCAAGGACGCCGATGCCGGCGACGTCGTCAAGCGGGTCATGCAGGCGTCGCTCGAAGGCGGGTTGATCGCCGGTTCGCTGGCCGTACCTGGGCAGGGCGTTCAGGTGGCGATCGACGTGGTCGATGTGCGCCGCAGCAAGTCGCGCTATGAGGCAATGAAAAAGATCGCCGAGGCCAAGACCGAATCCAAGACGGCGGGCCGGGCGCCGGATCGGGTGGCGGCGTTCGTTCAACAGGTGGCGGCCGGACAGGCGAAGGTCGAGACGGTCGAGATTCCCGCGCAGAAGTTCACCGAGTATTTCCAGTCGGTCGGCGCCGATCCGGAGGAAGCGGCCGGCGAGATGGGCGTCATGGCCGAGGCGTTCCGCAAGGCGCGCGACCAGGGCGGCGATATCACGGTTCCCATTGCCGACTACGTGCGGGCGGTTTCAGGCACGCCGGCCGATGAGGCGCTGCTGCCGCATGCGCGGATCGGCGATGCCCCGTCCTATGCCGAGATTCAGGCCGAGCGCGAGCGCGTCATGGCGATTCTCGCCGAAGGGAAGGATTCGGCGTTCGGCGAAGGCAAGGCCGCGGACCCGGCAGACGTGGCGTATCAGGCGATCTACGGGCAAGTGCTGTCGGCCGGCATATCCGAGCGCACGGCGGATGTGATTGCGACGTTGTGGCAGGAGCGGCTGCGGGGGCGGGCCGAACGACTCGGGGTCGATCCGGCCGAGTTGTGGGCGTCGGCGGATGTGAGCATCAAGAAGCCGCTACCGGAGATTCTGACGGCGCGCGGAGAATCGGTAGTCGCCGAATTGGACGCCGATCTTGACCGGCTGCGGCGCGGCGATATCCCATCGCAGACGGAAGTATTCGGCAAGTCGCTGGCTGAATTCCTCATGGAACGCGGCGGCTTGCGCGACGAGGGCGGCGAACTCGCGGCGATCGACGCCAAGAAAGCCTTTGCGAGAATGCGCGGCTTCCGTGGGCTGGTGAACCAGTCGACCGGCATGACGATGGCATCCGCCGCCGAACTCGCCGCTCAGGCCGGCTACATCGACGTCGACGAACACGGGAAATTCAGCGACCACGACGTCGTCGAGGCGCTGGCAGACGAGGCCGCTGGAACTCCGCGCCGTCGCCGTGACGCCGGTATCGACGAGTCGAAGGCCGGCAAGCGCGAAGAACTGCTGAACTTGGATCAATACCTGTCAGAGCAGGGGATTGATCTCAAGGCGCTGACGAACGAGCAGGTGCGGGCGAAACTGGCAGAGACATCTGCCAAGCCTGCTACCGAGCGCGTCATGGAGCAGGCGGATACGGATGAAAAGCGCGGCCGTATCGCGTTCGGAACCGACGAGAAAGGCCGCCCGCAGATTCGCATCACGATTCTCAAGAAGGCGAACTTCTCGACGTTCGTCCACGAGACCGGGCATGCGTTCCTTGAGGAAATGCGCCGCGACGTGGAGATACTGCGCGCGAAGGACGCCGCGTCGCTGACTCCGCTCCAGCGTGGCGTCATCGCCGACTTCGACGCGCTGATGAAGTATCTCGGCGTCGCGCCGGGCGAGGAAATCACGAGGGACGCCCATGAGAAATTCGCGCGTTCGTTTGAAGCATACGCTCGTGAAGGCAAGGCGCCGTCGCATGCTCTGCGCGAAGCCTTCCAGCGATTCCGGCAGTTTCTCGTCCGCATCTATCAGACGCTCAAGGGACTCGACGTCGAACTGACCGACGAGGTTCGCGGCATCATGGACCGCATGCTGGCGACCGACGAGGCGATCTCGTTCGCCGAGAACCGGCTGGCGTCGTCGCCGATCAGCCCGGAAGTCGCGAAGCAGATCGGCATGACGAACGAGCAGTATGCGACCTATGTTGCGCGCCGGTTCGCAGCCCGCGATGCCGCTGCTGAGGCGCTGTCGCAAGACGCGATCCGCGAGCACTTCAAGCGGCAATCGGCCGAGTACCGCGATCTACGCAAGGCCACCGAGGACGAAGTCCGCGCCGCGACCGAGTCGCTGCCGGTCTATCGCGCGCTTCTGATGTTCACACGGGGCCGCGCGCCTGGCGACGGCGTCAAGCCGTTCAAACTGGTCAAGGCGGACGTCGAAGGCCGGTACGGCGCGGCAGGATGGGTGACGGACGGCAAGCGGAAGCGGCCGAACATCCCGAAGCGATTGCAGCAATTGAAGGCCATCGGCGGCGCTGCGGATACCGTGTATTCGCTGCGCACGGCGGCCGACGTGCTCGGCTTCAAGAACGCAGATGACATGGTCTCTGCGCTGATCGAGGCCAAGCCGTTCGAGGAATACGTGCGCGCCGAGACGGACCGCGTGCTGGCTGAACGCATGGACGATCCGACCCGCGACGCGCGGATCATCGAGGCGGCCATTCAGGAAGTGCTGTCTGACAAGCGGCAGGCGCTCCTGTTCGAGGAACTGCGCATCCTGCAGTCCGGGTCTCGGCGGTCCGATTCGTTGTTGGCGACGGTGCGCGCGTCGGCGAAGCAGGCGATCGGCGAGACGGTTGTCGGCCGCTTGGACCCGCAGTCGTATCTGCGGAAGTCGGAACGCGCGGCGGCGGACTTCAATAAGGCGATGCGGGACGGCGACGTCGATCTCGCGACGGCCGCGAAATACCGCCAGATTGTCATGCACGAACTCTACAAGGAGGCCGTGCGCGCCCGCGACGAGGCGAAGATCGCGACCGGCATCCTGCGCGACGCCGCTCGCAAGAAAGCGTTTGAACGCCTCGCCAAGGCCGGCGTGCAGTACGTCGAGGCAATGAAGGCGTTGCTGTCGTCGGTGCGACTCGTCACGTTGACGCAGAAGGAACTCGCGATCCGCGCCCAAGTACGCGACTTCGCGACGGCGCTCGCCGAATCCGGAGAAGCGGTGACGATGTCGGAAGCGACATTGGCCGCCGTCGAATCCGCGAAGGAACGCGCGCTCAACGAACTCACGGTCGCGGAACTGCGACTGCTGCGCGACGACGTCAAGAATCTGGCGCATATAGCCGGACGGCAGGCGTCCATTATCCGCCAAGGCGAGGCGGTGGCACGCGAGGAAGCCATCACGGCGATGGTAGACCGCGCACGTTCCAGCAGCAAGGGCGGCAAGGGGGCGCCGATCGCGGAATCGTTCATGTCCGGCGGCGAACACGCGCTGCAAACGCTGTCGCAGATGGGCATGGCGATCAAGGGAGCCGAGACCCTAGTCGAATGGCTGGACGGCGGGTCGTCCGGACCGTGGCATTCGTACTTCTACGATCTCGCCAACAAGGGAGAATACGATCGCGAAATACTGCGCGAGAGGTTCCTGCGCCCGCTGGTTGAGTTCACTGCCGGCATGAACCGGAATCGCCGCAATGAACTGACCGAAATGGTCAAGCTCGACACGCTCGGCATTGAACTGCCGCGCGCCGTACTGATCTCGATGGCGCTGAACTTCGGCACGCAGTCGAATCTGGATCGCGTCATCGCTGGCGGTTTCGTTGATCCGAGCGCACGCAATACCGTGATCTCGCTCAACATGGACACCGTCGACGAGATTACGTCGAAGCTGAGCGAGGCGGATTGGGCGCAGATAAAGACGTTCTGGTCGACGCTGGAAGGCATGTGGCCGGAGATTCAGTCGTTCCAGGAGCGCATGGGCGGCCTCGTGCCGCCGAAGATCGAAGGCCGCACGATCGCGACTCCGTTCGGCGACGTGCAGGGTTCGTATTGGCCTGTCGTCTACAACCCGCGTGGGTCGATGGCTGGGGCGAAACAGGAAGTCGAATCCAGCACGGCAGTCGGCGCGCTCATGGGGAACCATAGCCGCGCCACGACCGGCCACAGTTTCCTGTTCGAGCGCACGGTATCCGCTGGCCCGCTGCTATTCGACTACAGCGCCGTGCTGTCGCGACACATAGATGAGGTCCTGACGGACCTGACGCATCGCGAGTTCGTCATCCAAGCCACGAAGATTCTTGCTGATCCGCGCGTCAAGCTGGCGATGGACGACAGCATCAGCGTGGCCGGAAGCAAGTCACTCGAAGGCATGGTCGCGCGGACGATTCGTGAGGACCGCGCCATCGGCGAGGCAGCGAACAAGGGCTGGAACACGGTCATCGAAACGCTGCGGCGCAACACTGTGCTTGCCGCGATGGGCTTCAAGATCGGGATCGTCGCCGGAAACGTGGCGCTCGCTCACTTCCAAGCCTACGCACGGATCGTCGGCCAGCCGGCGAAGGCTGCCTATGCGGCCGGCCTCGCGCAGTTCTACCGGCACCCGGTCGACAGCATGAAATTCGTGCGCGACTCGTCCGCCATGATGCGGCACCGCGTACAGAACCTCGAACACTCGTACACGACGATCATGCAGGAAATCGCCGGCCGGCATGACGTGATCGCCGGGATCGCGCGGGTCGCCATGAGCGTCCATCTCGGCGGCGACATGATCGTCACGCCGGCCATCTGGCTCGGCGAGTACCGGCGCGTCTTGGAGTCAAGCGAGGCCGACGGTCACGACGCCGCCGTGCTGGCGGCCGACAAGATCATCCGGCAGACGCAGACGGCCGGAGCGCCCAAGGACTTGTCGGCCTTCGAGGGGCAGGCGTGGGCACGACGCTGGGGCGTCACGATGTTCTACGGCCCCATGCGGATCATGGGCAACCGCATGACCGACGCGGCCGGTAGGCGCGGGATCGTGAAAACGTGGCCGGAAGCTCTCGGCGTCATGCTGTTCGCGTGGATTCTGCCGGCGATCATGTGGGATATCGTCACCGGCAAGGAAATCGACGACGAGGACGAGGACGGCCGCATCGTCGACGATATCGCGTTTCGGTGGGCGGTCGTGACCGGCGCCTATCCAGGGTTGACGATTCCGATCTTCCGGGACGTGACGAACTACGTGCAGCGCGACGTGCTCGGCGAGTTCACGCAGCCGCGCATGAATCCACTGGCGGACGGCGTCCTGATGGCCTACCGGGCCGGCAAAACGCTCAAGAACGAAACTGTGGCGTGGATCGACGGCGAGGATGTCGATTGGCGACAGGTGTTCTCGTCGATTCTCCGCGGCGTCGGGCCTGCGACCGGGCTACCGACAGGCCAGTTGGAAACATCTGGAAAGTTTGTCTACGATGTTGCGTCTGGTGAATTTGAGCCAGAGGACGCGACGGACCTGAAATACCTGTTCAAGCGCAGGCCGGAGGAATAGCGCCATGCCATCGACCATGACTGACCGACTCACCGGAATCACGACGTCGGTCGCTATCAAGGCGCCGGTTGCGGCCGTCGCCACGTCGAACATCACCTTATCCGGAGAACAGACGGTCGGGCTCGTGGCGTGCGTAACCGGCGACCGCGTGCTGGCAACCGCTCAGACGTCGTCGGTGGATAACGGGATATGGGTCGTCAGTACGGGGGCATGGAGCCGCGCGGTCGACTTCAATGGTGCGATCGACGTGCGCAAGGGCACGGTCATTCTCGTCGACGACGGAACCTCGTGGCGCCTCTCCACGGCGAATCCGATCACGATCGGCACGTCCAGCCTGACGTTCGTTGAGCGCACAACGGTTGTCGGCGAGACGTCGGTAACGGCGATCAAGGCGCCGGTCCGGGTCGTGTCAACAGGGAACCTGACGCTGTCCGGGGCGCAGACGGTCGGCGGCGTGGCGCTGGTGGCCGGCGATCGCATTCTGGTCAATGCGCAGACTACGGCGACGCAGAATGGCATCTACGTCGTGAGCGCGAGTGCGTGGACACGGGCTACCGACTTCGATGAGTCGTCAGACGTTCAGAAGGGAACCAAGGTTTCCACGACCGATGGCGCGTGGTGGCGCCTGACGACGGCTGATCCGATCACGATCGGCTCGTCGAATATCTCGTTTTCGGTGGAGTCGACGGTCATCACCGCGGCCGACATCGGCGCGCTGTTGTGGCCGACGCTCGGCACAGAGACCGGCGTGGTGTACGAATACTACCCGTATGGCGATGTGCGACGGTTCGGCGCCATCGCAGATGACACGTTGGAGAGCGGCACGACGGCCGCAACGACGAACAACGCGACGGCGTTCAACAACGCATGGGCGTCGATCAAGTCCACTGGCGGCAGCATCTATGTTCCGCCAGGGAAGTATTATCTGAACGCGACGTGGCTGCTCGATGTTGACCTGACGTTGCCGCACAACTACCGCATTGAAGCGGAGGGGGCCGTAATTCGGAATGGCACTGGCGTCACTGGATTCGCCGTGCAGGTGTACGGCAGCTTCAACTACAACGGCGTCAAGATATTCGGGCTGCATGTCAACCACCGGAACAACGCGACGGCGGCCGGAGCGGTGCAGCTCAAGGGCGCCAGCGGATGCCGCCTTGAAGATGTATCCGTCGAGCTGTATTCAAACGCAGCGACATGGACCGCGTTTGAACTGGCCGCGATAACCCCCGGCATTGGCGACACGCATTCATTCTGGAACATTCTCGACGGATGCTCGACACGGCTTCGGTCTGGGGCGGACGGTGGAGGCGCTTACTCGTACTGTGGTATCAACCTCAAGGGGCAGGCGAACGCGACGAAGATTCAGAACTGCCGGCTGTCGAGCGTCACGCACGGTATCCGCATGGAAACCGACGGCGTTACGCAGGGGTTTGCGAACGGCGTCAACATCCTCGCAAACGACTTCGAGGGCTTGACGAATGCGCTCACTATTTTCACGACGCCTCCGTCGGGATTTTCTGCGTCGAGTCGAGACGCCGGCACGGCGTATGGCCCCACAGGGCTGCGCTTTGAAAATAATCGGCTGGAGTCGATGACAACAGTTATCAACTTCAATGGGACGGTCTGTCGCGATCATAGCCATCCGCCGATTATTTCCCACAACTACCACTCGAACGACATCACGAATTACGTCGTTAACGCGAACAATCAGAGAATTCGCGTCCTTGAGCATTCGCAGTATGGGTTTACTGCAACGAACAATGAGGTCGGCGGGCCGACGAGTTTCGTGGTCTTGTGTGACGGGACGGGAAAGAATCTCCGCGTGATGGATGACGACAGCAAGAGCGACTACGATCGCGCGCATCTGATTATTGGAGGATATCACTTGTGGATCAACGACCCGGATGGTGGAACCGGGAAATTGCGTATGAAGTGGGGTGCGCCGACAAGCGCGACCGACGGCACTGTCGTCGGCACGCAGACGTAACGGCAAGAAAAAGGAACAAGAAATGACAGATGACATCGCGCGCGAATTGGAGCGACACTCTCAACAGATTGTTGGGCTCAAAGAGGACGTGCACGCGATTCGTTGTGACATGAGCGGTGTGCGCGACTCGTTGGTCGAGATCAAGACCACGCTGGCCGAACACAAGGGCGGCGTGCGTGCGGTGCTGTGGCTGTCGAGCGCAGCGGCGACGGTGGGCGGCGCGATTGGCGCGGTAATGGCGAAGGTCACGGGGAACGGTGGGCCGTGATGGAACCGTGCTGGGTCGTTGAGGGTCGGCGGCATCTCGGGCTTGCGGAGATTCCTGGGCAGGCCAGTAACCCGACGATCCAGCGATGGCTGCGGAAACTCGGCGCGTGGTGGAACGACGACGCGACGCCATGGTGCGGAACCTATGTTGCTCACTGCCTGCGGGAATGCAGCGTCGCGCCCCCGAAAGCGTGGTATCGCGCCAAGGCGTATCTGGATTGGGGCATCGTTCTGGACACGCCCCGCGTCGGCTGCATCGTGATCTACGAGCGGCAGGGCGGCGGGCATGTTGGTTTCGTACTCGGCAAGGATCGCGATTACCGCCTGTTGACGCTCGGCGGGAACCAAGGCGATGCGGTGACGATTCGCGCCTTCGAGCAATACCGCGTGCTCGGGTATCGCTGGCCGCGCGAGGCAATCGGCTCGATGCCGAACGATCCGCTACCGATCATCAACGGGCCGGTTCCGGTCAGCAGGGGAGAAGCATGAAAACGATTAGCGAAATTCTGGCAATGCTCAACCGCCACAAGACGAAGATCACGGGCGCGGTGCTGGTGGTGCTCGGCGCTGTGCAGGCGAACGCCACGGCGTTACAGGCGGCCTTGAGCCCACAAGCGTATGCGTGGACGATGGTCGGCGCCGGCTGTTTCGTGGCGCTGCTCGGCTTCCTGAACGGGCGCCGGTAGTCGTTGAAAACGCTTCGCATCCTGTGGGCGTTCGCGATCGTGCTGGGGGCGATGGCTGTCGGCCTGCACTACGCGCTGGAGTTGGCGGACGATATCCGCCGGGGGCCGCCGTGATCGGTTTTCTCGTTAAATGAAGGAGACGACAATGGTGACGATGAGAGCAAAGATGCAGGTGCATGGCGTGTCGCAGCACAAGCGGCCGGATGGAAGTGTGTCGCAGGAAGATCTGATTCTGTACGCCGTGGCGAAGGATGGCGCGTACCCGTCCGATGGATCTGATGAGGACAATACGTTTGCCCGCTGGACCCCGAGCGGCGAGATGAAACTGTCTGTGCAGAACCCGTCGCTGTTCGGGGCGCTCCCCGTGGGGGCGAGGTTCTACGTGGACTTCACGCCAGCGTGATCGCCCGTCTACTCGCTCACCCGTGGCTCTACGGCGTTGCAGGAGCGGCGCTCCTGGGGGCCTCTGGCGTGGCATGGTGGCGGGTCCATGCGTGGCGTGCGGCGTACCAGGAGCGGCCGGCGCTGGTCGCTGAGCGGGACGCCGCAGTCACGGCCAGGAAGCTGTCAGAATCCGCCATCCAGACCCAAGTTGAGGCCAACCAGAGGCTCGAACATGACACGAATGCCGCCCTGCGCCTCGCTGGCGCTGCTGCTCACGATCTCGCTGGCCGGCTGCGCCAGTACCAAGCCATGCGCCGACCCGTCTGTCCCGCGCCTGCCGCCCCCGGCGAGCCTGATGCAACCGGCCCGGAGCCCGGAGACCGCGCGGCAATTGAACGAGGCTTTGAACGAGTTGAACAGGCTACTGAAGCCCATCTTGTCGCAGCCGGCGAGGACGCCGAGTTCCTGACCGGCCTGCAAACCTACGTCAGGGGCCTGCCGAAACGGTGCGTGAAAGATTGAGCCGGTTACGATTATCCGGCGTGCGTGCTGATGCTCAGAGGTCCCGCAGGGGGCTTGGCCCGCACCGATTACCGCCATGATACCTCGCCGCCAGTGCGTCGCGGAACAGCGGATCAGGCTCGCGGCGGTGGCGGAACTGGCGGAGTGCCGGTAGGCCATAAAT
>OFRO01000109.1_pt1 | contig 30793 bp, 40 predicted proteins | sample 1543091 | NCBI WGS metagenome assembly OFRO01 (sample SAMN07774217, study PRJEB24372) | wastewater metagenome | isolation source: Exp Tend NO 10WW | collected 2016-02
ATCTGGTCATTCGCGCGCGTTATTACTTTAGGCATAGACTAATTAAGAGACTTAATTCCATGATTAAGGACTAAATGAGCGGACTATCGCAGAAGGAGCTAGCCAAGGTTCTTGGGGTAAGCGCGCCAAGAGTTACCCAATTGAAAGCTTTGGGGATGCCCGTTTCCAGTGTTGATATGGCCGCTGCCTGGTATCGGTCACATGTCGATCAGAAACTGTCTCCAAAGCTCTCGCCTAGTCCTGTTCCAAAACCCGCTGCGGAAACGATGGCTGAGGTCTCAGCAGAAATGTATGACCTGCAGCAATCGAGGGCGAAGCGGGAGCATCACGAAGCGAACCTGGCGGCGCTGAAGGAGCGGCAGCAGCTCGGCGAGCTGGTCGAGGTGTCGCGCGTTCGGCTGGCCGTGACCAAGCTGGCCGCGATGGCGCGGTCGGCGTTCGAGAAGATCCCGGACAAGGTGGCGGAACGGGTGGCGGCCGAGTCGGACGCCCAGCAATGTCACGCGCTGTTATGCGCGGAGATTGACCTGGTGCTGGCCGACCTCGCCAACGGCGCTCGCACGCTGCGCCTCGAGGCGGACGATGGGCGCGGCTGATCTGCAGATCAGCGCCATGATGGACGGCGCGCTGGCCGCGGCTGCGGCGTGGGCGGACGGATTCGAGCCGCCGCCGCGCCTGTCGGTTCGGGAATGGGCGGACGCGCACCGGCGCTTGCCTACCAAGGGAGCCGGCGAGCCGGGGCCGTGGCGCACGTCGCGCGTGCCGTATTCAGCCGATATCATGGAGTGCCTGAGCGCCGAGCACCCGGCGAAGCGGATCGTGTTCATGAAATCGGTGCAGTCGGCCGGTACCGAGATCGGCAACAACTGGGTCGGCTGGTTCATCGACACGCAAAAGGCGCCGCTGATGGTGGTGCAGCCCACCCTGGACATGGCCGAACGCTGGTCGAAGCAGCGCCTGGCGTCGATGATCGAGGACGCGCCCAGCCTGCGCGCAAAGATCGCCCCGGCCCGTGCCCGCGATTCCGGCAACACGACGCTGCTCAAGGAGTGGGCCGGCGGCGTCATGGTCATCAGCGGCGCCAACTCCGGCGCCTCCCTGCGCTCGATGCCGGCGCGCTACCTCTTCCTGGACGAAGTCGACGCCTATCCCGCCGAGCTGGAAGGCGAGGGAGACCCGATCAGCCTGGCCGAAGCACGCACCACGACCTTCCCCCGGCGCAAGGTATTTTTGGTCAGCACGCCGACCATCGAAAGCCTGTCGCGCATCAACAAGGAATGGCTGGCCAGCGACCAGCGCCGCTACCATGTGCCGTGCCCGCACTGCGGCCACGAGCAGCACCTGGTGTGGGACAATCTGCGCTGGCCAAAGGATCACCCCGACGCCGCCGTCTATCACTGCGCCGACTGCGGCGCCGGCATCGAAGAGCACCACAAGACGCGCATGCTCGCCGCCGGCCGCTGGGTGGCCACATTCCCCGAGCGCGCCGTTGCCGGCTTCCACATCAACGGCCTGTACACGCCGACCGGCCTCGGCTATACCTGGGCCGAACTCGCCGCGCTGTGGATCGAGAGCAGCAAAGACCCGGCGCGCATCAAGACCTTCGTCAACCTGCGCCTCGGCGAAGTCGTCGCCGATCCGAACGAGAAACTCAGCGAAGACGACCTCGCCGCCCGCGCCAGCGACTACGCCGCGCGCACTATCCCGCCCGGCTGCCTGCTTCTGACCGCCGGCATCGACGTGCAGAAAGACCGTTTTGCCGTCATCGTCATTGGCCACGGCCGCGGTGGCCAGCAGTGGGTCATCGACTACAACGAGCTGCCCGCCGACCCGACCACCGACGCCGGCTGGGAAGCGCTCGACGCCTTCCTGGCGCCGGCCTTCATCAATTCGCGCGGCGTGCCGATGAAGATCAGCCTGGCCGCCATCGACTCAGGCTACCTGACCGACCATGTGCTGAACTACACCCGCCTGCGCCGCAACCGCATCATCGCCGTCAAGGGTGCCAGCTCGCCGGGCAAGCCGATCATCAACCGCCCCAGCAAGCTCGACGTCACCGTGCGCGGGCGCACCATCAAGCACGGCGCCGAAGGCTGGCTGGTCGGCGGCGATACCGCCAAGCATGTTCTGTTCGCCGTGCTCACCGCCGACGGCAAGCGCCCGCTCGACGCCGACCGCATGATCCGCTTCCCGGAAGGACTCGACGCCAGCTTCTACAGCCAGCTCACCGCTGAGGTGTGGGACCAGAACCGTCGCAAATGGGTCAAGGTCCGCCCGCGCAACGAAGCGCTCGATACCTGGTGCTACGCCCTGGCCGCCGCCCATCACCCAAGCCTGCGTGTGCATGTCTGGAAGGAGCCGCAGTGGGCGCGCCTCGAAGCCGCGCTTGAGCCGGCCAGCGGCGATCTGTTTTCACAGATGGACCCTGCGCCTGCTTCGGTCAACCCAGAAAAACAAGCCGTTTCACCCCCGCCGCCCGCGCCATCGCAGCGCGGCAATGACCTCCTGGAAAGGATTCTCTCCCGTGCCCGCCGATGACTTCATTACTGCTATGCTCGATACCGTCGCCGAACACGTCGCCATCAGCCAGGCCAAACGCGCCAGGATCGAAGCTGATCTGCGCCAGGCCTGGGGCGGCGCGCCGTGCTACATCCTCAAGCGCTCCCCGACCCGCCGCCAGGCTATCCGCGATGCGGTCGGCAGCTATGCCGAGATCGCCAAGGAATTCAGCGTCAGCCTGACGACCGTCTGGCGGGTGAGGAAAGGGCGGTGACATTGCACTTTTCCCTAGTTTTGCAATGCCCACCCGTCGCACGATAGCGGCGGGCAGTACCGGGCAGTGCAGGAAGAAAAGGGCAACATGGCATACACCACCACACATCTGGCGGCGATCGAGGCCGCCATCGCCACGGGCGAACTCACCGTTACCGTCGACGGGCGCAGCGTCACCTATCGATCGGTCGGCGATCTGCTCAAGGCCAAGCGCGACATCGAGGCCAGCCTCGTCGCCAGCGGTGAAGTAGCGCGCACTGTCACCCAGAGCTACGTGCAGCGAGTGCGCAACTGATGAACGCCATCGATAAACTGATTGGCGTCTTTGCCCCGGCTACCGCCTTGCGCCGCATCGGCGCCCGCGCTGCGCTCGCCCGCGTCAGCACCCGCGCCGGCCTGACCGAACGCGCCTATGAAGGCGCCAAGACCGGGCGCCGCACCGGCGGCTGGATCACCGGCAGCAGCTCCGCCGACGCCGAAGTCGGCAGCAGCGCCGTCAAACTGCGCGACCGCTCACGCGCCCTGGTCCGCGACAACCCATACGCCAGCCGCGCCCGCGATACCTTCGTCGCCAACGTCGTCGGCACCGGCATCACCGTCAAGGCGGCGAACGCCCGCGAAGCCTGGGAGCGCTGGGTCAACGAATGCGACGCCGACGGCCTGCTCGATTTCTACGGCCTGCAGGCGCTGGTCATGCGCAGCCTGTTCGAGTCCGGAGAATGCCTGATCCGCTACCGCGAGCGCCGTCCGGAAGACGGCCTGATCGTCCCGCTGCAGCTCCAGGTCATCGAGCCGGATTACCTCGATTCCAGCAAGATGGGCCCGCTCAAGGGCGGCGGCTGGATGGTCTCCGGCGTCGAATACGACGCCATCGGGCGCCGCGCCGCCTACTGGCTGTTCAACCAGCACCCGGGCGACGTCGTCAATCGCGGCATCAGCCTCGAATCTAAGCGCATCGCGGCCGACCAGGTGCTGCACATCTTCGAGCGCCAGCGCCCTGGACAGACGCGCGGCGTCCCGCGCATGGCATCGATCCTGCTCAAGATGCGCGATCTCGACGACTACGAAGAGGCCGAACTGGTCCGCAAGGGCATCGAAAGCTGCTTTTCCGCCATCGTCACTACCGAAGACCCAGGTGCCGGACTCACCGAAGGAACGACCGACGCCGCCGGCAACCGTATCGAAAGCCTCGGTGCCGGCCTCATCCAGTACCTCAAGCCTGGGCAGGACATCCGCTTCGGCGCGCCTACCGCCAGCGGTGACTATGGCGCCTACACCAAGACCCAGCTACGCGCCATCGCCGCCGGCATCGGCATCACCTACGAGCAGATGACCGGCGACCTGTCCGACGTCAACTACTCCAGCATCCGCGCCGGCCTCGTCGAGTTCTACAAAACTGTTGACATGCTGCAGTGGCATGTCCTGGTGCCGATGATGCTGCAACCGATCTGGAGCCGCTGGTCCGCTACCGCATTTGCCGTCAAGGCCGTCGCCAAACGCCCTCCCGAGCGCCCGACCTGGACGCCGCCGCGCCGCCAATGGGTCGATCCGTCCAAGGAAGTGCGCGCCGCCCGCGACGAAATCGCCGGCAACATCACCAGTGTCAGCGAAACAATCCGCGCCCGAGGTGAAGACCCGGATCGCGTCTTCGAAGAGATCGCCGCCGAGCGTAAGCGGATGGCCGAACTGGGGATCACCTCCGACCTGATCGCCGAGCCGCCGGCGGCTGCCCCGCCAGACCCGCAGGCTGATGCCAGCAAGACGCTGACGCTCGCCCTGGCCCGCTCGATGCTGCAAGAGCGAAAGGCCGGCGATACCATCATCCACAACCACCAGCCGGCGAACACCGTGGTCAACGAGATCCACGAACGCGATCAATCGGCTCCGGTGGTCAATGTCAGTAATGAGATCCACGAACGCGAGCAGCCGGCTCCGGTAGTCAATGTCAGTAATGAGATCCACGAACGCGAGCAGGCGCCCGCTGTGGTCAACGTTGCTGCACCTGTCGTCAATGTCGCCGCGCCGAACGTCGCCGTCACCAATGAAGTGCATCCTGCTGAAGTAAAGCTCGATCTGCCGGCGCGCAAGACGGAAACCACGATTACCCGTGACAAGGCTGGAAACATCGCCAAGGCGACCCAGATCGAAACGGACGCATGACCGCCTTCGTCCTCTCCGCCGATTCGAACATCGACAGCCTGACCGCCAAGGCCGGCGGCGATACCTACGATACCAACGGCTGGATTCTGACCATCGACCAGGATTCGCGCGTCGGCCTGAACCAGACGACCAGCACCACGCTCGGCAGCATGACGGTCAACGCCACCAAGGGCGGAAAAATCAATATCGACGGCAGCGCCGCCTGGATGATCCCCTACACCGGCGGCAGCGGCAACGTTCCGGCGTGGAATACGACGATCAGCAACAACACCGGCAGCGGCAAGCTGATCGGCGTCCACGCCTCGCTGACGGCGGCCAGCACCGCCACCGGCGCCGCCATGCCAGCTACCGGCTTCATCCGCGTCAAGCAGAAGACCGGCACCTATTCGGCGGCGGCGCTCACCGGCATCACCGCCACCGCCTCGGATGCCGGGCGGGTCGGCTGGCTGGAAATCGTCGGCGACGAAGCGGCGACCATCAACGCCAACCGCCTCGGCGAAGTCAATATCACCGGCGCCTGGTACGAAATCGGCACCACCAACGGCGCGTCGAACCAGACGATGCAAATCCCGAACAACGGCCTGCTGCGCTACGCGGCGGGCGTGTTCATTGAAACGTCGGTCGGCTCGGGCACCTACGAGTTTTACCCGAACCAGGGTATTAACACCACCACCGGCACCGAAGCCCCGCGCGGCAAGGTCGTCTGGATCGACAACGCCGGACTGGTGCGCATCGGCAACAGCGGCGCAGCGACCAACGGCTACACGCCCGTCACCGGCCTCAAGGTGGTGATCGGCAACATCTTCTTCGAGAACTGCACGACGGCGGCACGCACCGCCAACGTGATCCCGAACGCCACCATCGCCACGCGCTACGACTTCACCTGCACCGGCGGCGGGGTGGTCAATATCGACAAATGCAATATGGCCTGGTATCTCTCGGCCTCGCAGGCATATTCGGTCGCCGTCAGCAACAGCGGATTCGTCGATGGCATCCTGCTTTCCGAAGTCGCCACGCCGATGACCTTCACCAAGGTAGGCGTCGGCAACAAGCCGACCACGGCGCTGCTCATGTCGCCGCTGACCATGAGCCTGTGCTTCGCTGGGGGAACCTTCACCGATTGCGTCTGGCTGCGCGCCAGCATGGCCGCCTCCGGGGCGCACACCAATACACTGACCGACATCGCCGGCTTCACCTTCACCCGTAACAAGATAATGGCCGGGGTGATTCGCGGCAACGCCACCACCTATTCGATCAACGCCACCCGCGTCAATAACTGCACCTGGACGACCCCGACCGTCATCCAGGGCGCGATGACCTTCACCACCTGCAACGGCATCACGATCACCGATACCGTGTATTGCGAGGCGATCAGCGGAACGACGGTCACCACCTACGCCGGATCGGTGTGGACGGTGGCCTCGAACACGCTGAACGCCACCTTCAGCGGCCTGACCCTGCCGGTGACCAACACCCAGCCCTATACCGCGCTGTTGCAGATCAACGCCGCCGGTTGCGACAACATCAAGCTGCGGAATATCGCCAGCCGCGCCAGCCCGCTGACCCTCGGCAGCGCCAACGCCTGCGGCCTGATCTTCGCGCTCGCTGCCGGGGCCGCAGCCACCCGCGTCAAGCTGCAGCGGGTTTTCTGCTCCAATACCCGCACCGGCATCATGACCGGCGACAACTCATCCAAGGACATGCTGCTGCAACAGGTATTCGGCGACTATGCCGATGCCGCCGACGTGGGCGCCGTCCTCGAATTCAAGCGCACCGGCATCGGCGGCACGCTGGCCCTGACCGCGCAAACCGCTGTCTATGGCACCCATTGGGCCGACTACTTCACCAGCACCACCGTCGGGCGCATCGCCATCGTCATGAACGAAGCGACCACCGGCACGGCGGCGCAGGTCGCGCTCACCGGCGGCGCCGCCTTCACCTCGGCGGGCGGCCTCTACATGCCGACGGTCGGGCAAACCGCGACATTCGAGACGCCGGACTACATCCTCGGCCACACCAGTTTCCAGAATTCGGCGCTGGTCATGGCCGGCGGCACGGTCGGCAACTACACCTTCGGCTACCAGATCGACAAGAACGATGGCGCCGGCTGGAGCACGCTCACCTCGGGATCGACCGCCGCCCAGCTCGGCACCGCGCTCAACGGCGTGACCGGCATCGACGCCAGCAAAGGCTTCAAGCTGCGCATCAAGATCACCACCGGCACCGCGAACACCACGGCGATCACCTCGGTGTATCTGCTGACCAACAGCAGCACGACGGCGCAGGACTACCAGTACCCGCTCGACGTGAATACCGTCACCTTCGCCGGCCTGCCCACCGGCTGCGATGCCGTGGTGCTGACCGCCGGCACCAGCACCATCCTCGACCAGAAAGACAGCCTGGCCGGCAGTACCTACGCCTACACCTTCTCCGGCGCCCAGAACGTCGACGTCGGCTTCATCAAGCCGGGCTATGTGCCGTACTACATCCGCAACCTGGCGCTCACTGCCGTCGATTCGACCATCCCCGTGGCGCTCACCGCCGACCGGAATTACGCATAAGGACCATCCGTAATGGCCAAGATCACATCAAAATCCCAGCTTAACGTCGGCACCGAGCTGACCATCGACGAGCCGGGCCGCATCATCACCCTTAACGCCGCCGGCAACCTGGTCGCCAAGGATGGCGTGACCTGGCAGGCGCTCTACTCGAAGCTGGTCGATCTGTGGGCGACCTCGACCTATCAGGACAGCCCGTTCCCCTGCTACGCCATCGACGCGCTGTCCGGCCAATTCCAGATCGGCACTGACGGCAGCACATTCTCCGGCTGGAAGTTCTCCGACACCGACAGCAACGCGACGCGCAATATGCTGCGCGATGGCGGCTGGTCGGAGTATTCCGCTGCCGGCGCGCTGTTGCAGCAATTCTCCGGCTTCGTCGGCCTCGGTGCGATCACCCCGGCGACGACGGTACAGCCCTATTACCACCTGGCATCGACCGATGCGCCGACCAATTTCCCATTCACCGACCAGTTCAACGTCGGCGTCAAGGTTTACGGGGATGCGACGCACGGCAACTTCGACAAGCGCACCTACGCCAAGACCTTTTGCCGCGAGTACGGGAAGAAGTTCAAGTCGTCGGTGCTGGCCGACACCGGTGCCACGGCGACCGGCGCCAACAAGCAGAACTTCCTCGTCTCGAACGAAGACGACCTGAAGATCACAACCCTGCTCGGCGCGGTGCAGGCGACCGGCGACGCGGCCATGAGCGGCGCGCCGTACTCCGGCATCACCGTCGCCTATTACACGGCGAACCAGACGCGCACCATCGCCGGCGTCTCGCGCAATTTCAAGATCATCATCACCGGAAACGGCGGCACGCTGGAGCAGATTTACGCCAAGGTTCAATACCTGCTGCGCCAGAACTCGGACATCAACACCGGCGGCACGGCCGGCACCAAGACCGGCAAGATTCAGGACGAGCTGCTGCGCTTCGTCGGCGATACGCTGGTCACCTCGCAGTCGGTTTATATCGACAATGTGCTGTCGGCGGATAGCAACCGCGTCGAGTTCTACGACGATTCGAACACGCTGCGCACCAACCTGTACACCGCCGCCGGAACGATGGCCTTCAACGCCGTTCTACAAGGCGGCGGATCGAGCTACCGGCTGATGTTCACCTCGCCGCCGGGCGGCGGAAACGACTACGGAGAAGCCGGGGCGATCACCGTGAACGACGCCTCATCCACGCCGATCACCGGGACGATCAGCGGTAGCTCGATCGCCTTCGATTATGATTACGACGGCAACACGCAGGGCGGCTATGCCGGCGGCACCGACCGCCCGGTCACGCTGATCGGCATCCGCCCCGGCTATGGAAAATTCGCCGTGGCCACCGGCATGCTGACCCGCAGCAAGACCATCGCCCTGTCGCTGGTGGCAGAGACTGACCGGGTCTATGCCTGATGGCCATTACCTTCGATCCAGCGACCAGCCGGATCATCCTTGACTCGGCCAGCGTCACGGCCACGGAAATCTACAGCCGATGGGTCGATTGGGCGGCCACGAGCGACAACGCCAAGTACGGCATGGTCTTCCGCCAGGTCGGCAGCGACGACCTTGGCGGCGGCCTGAGCATTCCGCCGTATTTCTTCCTGCAAGGCGCCTGGCGCGTGCGGCCGATGGAGACCAACCACACGCTCGATCTGGTCGGCAACCTGTTTGTCGAAGGCGGCGGCGATCCGGTCGTCTCGACACTCGGAACCTACCGCGTGCTGGTGAAAAACACCGTGCCGGTGCAGGCGCAGGGGATCAGCACCAGCGGGGGAAGCGGCGCCAGCGCCGCCGAAATCTGGCAGCACGTCATCGAAAACAGCCTGAGCGCCGAGCAGCTCGTCCGCATCATGGCCGCCGCGCTTGCCGGAACCAGCCAGAAGGATGGCAGCACAATCACCTTCAAGGGCGTCGACGGCGTGACCGACCGTATCGCCGGCAGCTTCGACGCCGAGAACAACCGTACCGGCGCCGTGCTCGATGGCAGCTAATCGGGGCTGGTTCGCCGACTGGTGGCAGGCCGGACAATATCCGCCGGTCTGGTTCGCGCCGGCCGACGAAGAGCACCTGACGCCACCCGAAACATGGCGCCCGAAGTACCGCAGCGGCGCCGGATTCACCGTGCCGGTCGCGCCCGTCATCAAGCCGGTCGATGACGAAGATGCATTACTGCTTTTCATGCTGTGACCTTTCACTTTTGCGTATTTTTGTTATAGACGCCTGACCGACGATAGCGCCACCTAATCACCAGGTGACGCCATGAGCAAGTCCCGAATCGAAGGCACGCTGTACCGCAAGACCGAAGCCCCGGTCATGCGTGCCGAAGGCGATGCCGTCGTGCTTTCGCTGTCGTTTTCGTCTGAAACACCCTATACCCGTTCGTCCTGGTTCGACGAGCCGTGGGTCGAGATCCTCGGCCACAAGGCCTCCGAGGTCGACCTATCGCGCCTGAATGCCGGCGCCCCGGTACTCGCCAACCATTCGCGCGATCCCGGCCGCGATGCCGGATCGCCGCTGGCTGCCATCGGCATTGTCGAAAAAGCCTGGGTCGAAGGCGGCATCGGCCGCGCCGATATCCGCCTCTCGAATCGCCCCGAGCTTGACGGACTAAAACAGGACATCGCCGACGGCATCGTCCGCAACATTTCCGTCGGCTACCAGATCAACGAACGCACCCTGGTCAAGTCGCACGCCGACGCGCCGGACGAATACCGGGTCACCGCCTGGACGCCGATGGAGATTTCCATCGTCGACCTGCCCGCCGACGCCACCGTCGGGATCGGGCGCAGCGCCAATTTCGAAGTCGTATCCCTGCCGGACGAAACCGGCCCCCTCATCACGAAAGGAGCCGTCATGGCTGAAAACCAATCCCCGGCCAAGCCGGAGCCTAACGTCGACGCGATCCGCCAGGAAGCCATTGCTGCCGAGCGCACCCGCGTTGCCGAAATCAACGATGCCGTGCGCGGCCTCAAGCTCGATCAATCCTTCGCCGACGACCTGATCGGCAAGGGAGTTTCCGCCGACGAATCGCGCCGCCTGGCTATCACCAAGGCATCCGAGCGCGCCGCCGACACCATCAAGCCGCCGATGGGTCACGTTGAAACGCTGGCCGACGAGGTCGAAACCCGCCGCAACGCCGTCCAGGAAGCCCTGCTGCACCGTCACAACCCGGCACAACACAAGCTGACCGACCTCGGCAAGCGCTTCGCCGGACTGTCGCTGATCGAAACCGCCCGCGAGCTGATCGCCCAGCGCGGCGTCGATGTGCGCGGCATGTCGCGCGACCAGATCGCCACCCGCGCGATGCTGACCACGGGCGACTTCCCCTACATCCTCGCCAACGTTGCCGGCAAGACACTGCGCCAGGCGTATGAGGCCGCGCCGCAGACCTTCAAGCCATTTACCCGCATGGTCACCGCGCCCGACTTCAAGACCATAAGCCGCACCGCCCTGGGCGATGCGCCGACGCTGGAAAAGGTCAACGAACACGGCGAATACAAGTACGGCGCCGTCTCCGAGGCCCGCGAACAGTACGCCGTCGCTTCCTACGGCAAGATCGTCGCGCTGACCCGCCAGACCATCATCAACGACGACCTGTCGGCCTTCACCCGCCTGCCGGAAATGTTCGGCCGCGCCGCTGCTGATCTGGAATCCGATACCGTCTGGGGCATCATCACCGCCAACGCGGCCCTTGCCGATGGCGTTGCACTGTTCCACGCCAACCACGGAAACCTGCCGACCGGCGCCGCCATCTCGGTCGCGCAGCTTGGCGTGGCCCGCGCCGCCATGCGCGTGCAGACCGGCCTTGACGGTCGCAAGATCAACATCACGCCGCGCTACCTGCTGGTGCCGGCAGCACTGGAAACCATCGCCCAGCAATTCACCAGCCAGGCCTATGCCGCCAGCGCATCGTCCTCGATCAACCCCTTCGCCGGCGCCCTCCAGGTGCTCGCCGAGCCGCGCCTAGATGCCGCCAGCACCACCGCCTGGTATCTCGCCGCCGACCCGTCGCAGATCGACACCATTGAATACGCCTACCTCGAAGGCAATCAGGGCGTCTATCTGGAAACCAAGGACGGCTGGGAAGTCGACGGCGTCGAGTTCAAGGCCCGTCTGGATTTCGGCGCCAAGGCCATCGACCACCGCGGCCTCGTCAAGGGCAACTAAGCCTGATCGCCGGGCGGCCCGCGCTGCCCGGCTCACCTGAAAGGAAAACAGCATGAAGACCTTCAAGCAACCGGGCAGCGTTCTGACCCTGACCCCCGCCGCCGATGTCGCCTCCGGCATCGGCTATCTGTTCGGCGCCGGCCTCTTCGGCGTCGCCACCCAGGCCGTCGCCAACGGCTCCGCCGGCGAGTTCGTCGTCGAAGGCATCGTCGAAATCGGCAAGACCTCGGCGCTGGCCATCGCCGTCGGCGACCGCGTCTTCTGGGACGCCACGAACAAGGTGGTCAACAAGACGACCTCGGCGCAGCAATGCGTCGGCGTTGCCGTCACCGCCGCCAGCAACCCGAGCGCCACCGTGCAGATCAAGCTCGGCCACTACGTGCCGGTCGCTACCTGATCGAAACATGGTCGACTTCGCCGCGCACACCGCACGCATCATCGGCCGCCTCGGGCGGCCGGTGACTATCACGCCGTCCGGTCAGGCCGCGCGCGAAGTTACCGGAGTTTTCGTCAACGAACCGGCGCTGGCTTTCGCTATTGTCGAGGGCACGGCGCCGGTCCTGCGCCTGACCACGGTCGATGCCGCCGGCCTGACGCACGGCGACCCGGTAAGCATCGGCGGCATCGCCTATACCGTCACCCGGCATGCGCCGGATGATGAGGCCGGCGACGTGGTAGTGACCCTGGACAAGGCGTCGTAAATGGCCCACGTCCGCACCGCGATTCGCAGCGCCATCGCCAGCCGCCTGACCGGGCTGACGACGACCTCGACGCGCGTCTATCCCTCGCGCATCCAGCCGCTGGCCGACGCCAACCTGCCGTGCCTGCGCGTGTATCTGGACGAGGAAGAGATCGGCACCGACAGCATGGCCGCCGACGTCTGGCTCGACCGCCAGGCCACGCTGCGCGTCGAGTGCTGCGCCAAGGCCGTATCGAGCCTGGATTCAACGCTCGACACGATGCTGGCCGAAGTCGAGGCCGCCATCGGCACCGGCGATGCCACCTTCGGCGCGCTGCTGAAGTCCCGCCCGATCCTCAAGGCCATCGCGGTCGACATGGACGACGGCCTCGAAAAGCCGGTCGGCATCCTCACGGCCAGCTACCTGGTTCATTACTTCACCGCCGCGAGCAATCCGGCAACCGCCATCTAAAGGAGAATCGAAATGGCAGTCATCACCAAATGGAGCAACGTGGCCGTCTCGGTTCAATCGGCCATTTCCGCCACCGTCAACCTTTCCGGGATAACGAAGGCCAGCCCCGGCGTGTGCACCACGGGCAGCGCGCACGGCTGGACCACCGGCGACTACGTCCTGATGTCCGTCCAGGGCATGTACCAGGTCAACTACCGCGTCTTCCGCATCTCGGCCGCGTCGGGCTCCACCTTCACGCTCGAAGGCGAAGACACCACCAACTACGGCACCTTCACCAGCGGCACCGCGCAGAAGATCACTTTCGGCACCTCGCTGGCCACGCTGACCTCGATCAACGCCTCCGGCGGCGACTTCGATTTCGTGGATACCACGACGATACACGACAACATCAAGACGCAGATCCCCGGCCTGCCGAACCCCTCGACCTACTCGTTCGAGTCCTTCTGGGACCCGTCCGACGCCGGCCTCGTCGCGCTCAAGTCGGCCTCCGACCAGCAGGCGCAGCGCGCGGTGCTGTTCAGCTTCGCCAACAGCCAGAAGTTCGTCTTCAATGCCTACGTCGGCTGCTCGCTGGCCCCGGTTGGCTCCGCGCAGGACCTCATCAAGACCAACGTCGTATTCACGGCGCTGGGCGGCCCGAAGGCGTATAGCTCCTGATGCCGGCGCTCAAGCGATCCGACCTCGTCGCCCCGGAACTGCCGCGGGAAACCGTGGCCGTCCCGGCGCTCGGCGGCGACGTCATCGTGCGCGGCCTGCGCCTGTCGGAGCGGCTGGCGCTGTTCGCCGGCCTGCGCACCGATGCCGACGGCCGCAGCTACGACCACATCGCCAAGCTGCTCGCGGCCACGGTGGTCGATGACGACGGCGCCCCGCTGCTGACCGAGGCGGAATGGGAAGCCTTCGGCGGCCGGCACTTCGAGGCCGCGCTCGCGCTCTTCGGAGTCGCGCGCCGGCTGGCCGGGCTCGATGCCGAGGTCATCGAAAAAAACTAAAGGCGGCGCCCGAGCGCCGTTTTCTTTACGTACTGGCGGCGCGCCTCGGGAGAACCGCCGCCGAGCTTGAAGCCACGATGAGCGCCGCAGAATTCGGCGAGTGGTTCCAGATGTGGCAGTGGCAACCGTGGGAAGCGATTCCGTCGCCGCCCGCGGAGGAAAAGGAAATGGACGCGCTGGCCTGGGCGAAAACGGTGGGTTAAATGGCAGACAAGACGCAGATCATCATCACCGCAAAGGACGAAACCCGCGCCGCCATCGCATCGGCCCAGCGCGGCCTGGATTCCCTGGCCGCCTCCGGCGCTTCGCTGCGCAACGCCTTCGGCTTCCTCGGCGCGGCCGGCGGCATCGCCGGCCTGATCGGCGGCGCCGGCCTCGCGGCCACGGTCAAGACGGCGGTCGACGAGCTGGACCGCCTCGACGAAGCTGCCGAGCGTGTCGGCGTCTCGGTCGAGTCGCTGTCGGCGCTGAACTTCGCCGGCACGCTCTCCGGCCTCGAAGCCGAAGACATGACGATGGCCCTGACCAAGCTGTCGGTCAAGATGCAGGAAGCGGCCAGCGGCAGCAAGGAAGCCGCGGCGCTGTTCGCCGACCTCGGCGTCAAGGTTACCGATTCCACCGGCAAGCTGAAGAGCGCCGACCAGGTGCTCGCCGAAGTCGCCGATGCCTTCTCCGGCTTCGAGGATGGCGCCTCCAAGACGGCGCTGGCGGTCGACCTGTTCGGCAAGTCGGGCGCCAAGCTGGTGCCGCTGCTCAACCGCGGTGCCGACGGCCTTGCCCAGATGCGCGCCGAGGCCGAAAAGCTCGGCGCCGTGGTCGATGGCAAGCTGGCCAAGCAGGCCGCCGACTTCAACGACAACCTCGACCGCCTGCGCATCGCCTCCAGCGCCGTCGGCCGCGCCATCGCTGCCGACCTGCTGCCATGGCTGAACCGGCTGTCGGAAGAATTCCTCGCCGGTATCACCTCGGCCGACGGCTTCTGGGCCGCGCTCTCGGCCGGCGCCACGGTCAACCCGTTCAAGACCACCGGCGAAAACCTCGCCACGGTGCGCGCCGACCTGGCCAAGATGGAAGCCGACATCAAGGAATACGGCTACATCGACGAGCAGCGCTACAACCGCAAGAAGACGCAGCTCGAATACCTCAAGCGGCTGCAGGTCAATGAAGTCGTGCGCGATGCCGGCAACAACTACGGCAACGAAGGCCGCGGCCTGACGCAAGGCAAGGCGGAAATCAAGCGCAGCGGCGCCGAAGAGGCCAAGCCTAAAGCCGCCGGCGGCGCCGCCCGCGCCCAGGCCGACGAAGCCGCGCGCCTGATCGCCCAGCTCAACGAGCAGATTGCGCTCAAGGGCCTCGACGCGGAATCCACCGACAAGATGGCCGCGGCCGAGCAGCAGCGCGCCAAGGTGCTCTACCAGCTCGACGCCGGTACGCTCAAGGCTTCGGCCGCCCAGCGCGAGAAGATCACCACCGCGCTCGACGAGCTGGTCGTCCTCGAACGCACGCTGCAGGCGCAAAAGGAATTCACCGCCGCCGTCGAAAAGCAGGAACAGGCCAACGTCAAGGACCGCCAGGCGATGCTTGAGCAGATCGCCGCGGCAGAGAAGGCCGCCGAACTGTTCGGCCTCAACGCCGCGCAGATCAGCGTCGTCGAGCAGGCACGGCTGGCCGACGCGATTGCCATCGCCCGCCAGAACGGCGCCAGCGAAGAGCAGATCGCCGTGCTGGAAGAAGAGCTGCGCCTGCGCGGCCAGTTGTCCGACGCGCTGATCAAGGGCGAGACGAAATCTCAGCAGCAGCGGGATGCCGAGGAAGCAATCAAGGCGGTTGACGAACTCGACCAGTTTACCATCCAGGCGGCGCGCAACATGCAGGACGCGCTCAGTGACTTCCTGTTCGACCCGGCGGCGGATGGCTTCCGCGGCATGGCCGAGGGGTTCGCGCGCGCCGTGCAGCGCATGCTGGCCGATGCCGTGGCGGCGCAACTGCTCAAGGCCCTCCTGGGAGACTTCGGCAGCGCCAAGAAAACCGGCGATAGCGGTCTGCTCGGCGGGCTGTTCAAATCGATCAAGGAAGGATTTTCATCATCTGGTGGCTCGTCTGGGTTGATGCCTGGTGAACACGACTGGATGAAGGACGCCTTTAAGGGAGTTTTTGGCCTGTTCGGCTTCGCCGACGGCGGCATCATGACCAGCGCCGGCCCGCTGCCGCTGCACAAATACGCCATGGGCGGCGTCGCCAGTTCGCCGCAGCTCGCGCTGTTCGGCGAGGGGCGCACGCCCGAGGCCTACGTCCCGCTGCCGGACGGTCGCAACATCCCGGTCAAGATGCAGGGCGCGGCCCCCGCCCAGAACATCCGCATCGTCAACGCCTTCGACCAGTCGGTGATCGGAGACTACCTCGGCAGCGCCGCCGGCGAGAAGTTGATCCTCAACGCCGTGCAGCGAAACGCCAGCGCCATGCGCCAGGTGATGGCATGAGCCTGTGGCCCTACGTGCCCCTCAACGAGGTCGTCGAGGTGCTGGAATGGAAGACCGACGTGCTGCGCGCCCGCGCCGGCGAGCAGCGCCAGCGCCTGCGCGAGCGGCCGCGCCGCCAGTGGCACTTCCGCCACCGCGTCGATGCCGAAGGGCAGGCCGGCATGCGCGCCCTGGTGCGCGGCGCTACGTCGTTCGAGGTGCCGGACTGGACGCAGGCCATCTACGGCGGGTCGATCTCCGCCGGGTCATCGGTGGCCGTCAATTTCACCACTACCGGGCTGGGCCTCGCCGCCGGGCAGCAGGTGGTGCTGTGGGCCGGCATCCTCGCCAACGAGGTATGCACCATCGAAAGCGTGTCGCCGACCGGCATCGTGCTCGAGTACGTGGCCACCGCGCGCTCGGCCACCATTTACCGCGTCGATGGCGCCCATGCCGCGGTCGAGCTGACCTTCGACCGCCCCGCCGGCTGGCTGCAGACGGCCAGCATCACCTTCGAGGCGGCCGCCGTCGAGCAGCACGCGGCGACAACCTATAGCCAGTATCGCGGCCATGACGTGCTGCCGCTGCCGGCCGTAGTCGGCGCCGGCTCACTGGCCGAATCGCTGGCCTGGCCGGTCGAGGTCTTCGACAACGGTACCGGCCTGCCGGCGACCGAGCGCGCGCGCGACCTGGCCGACGAGAAGTTCACCATGCGCTGGCACGCCATCCGCACGGAAGACGTGGCCGCGCAGCGGGCGTGGATCTGCAGCCGCTACGGGCGCTGGCTGGCTTTCTGGCTGCCGAGCTGGCAGCGTGACCTGACCGCCGCCGCCGACATCGGCGCCGCCGCCACCACGCTGCGCGTCTTCGCGCCGCGCGGTGCCGCGTCCCTGGGGCGCACTACCTTCGACCTCGAGATCGAGACGCCGGGCGCGCTGTTGCGTCGCCGCGTCACCGACGCCAGCGCCGGCCCGGCCGTCGATGGCCGCCCGACGCTTGACCTGACGATCGACAGCGCCCCGGGTACGGCGGTCACCGCTGCCGCCTTCGGCCGCATCTCCTACCTGCGCTGCGTGCGCTTTGATGCCGACCGCGTCGAATTCCTGCACCGCGCCCGCGCCGGCATCGCCGTCGCCATCCCCTGCATCGAGGTGCCGGTGCCATGAGCTACACAACGGTAGAAACCTCCGCCCAATCCGGCCGCCCGGTCGAGTTGTACGAATTCCTCAACGGCGCCACGGCCTATCGCTACACCAGCGCCGATGGCGACGTGGCCTACGGCGGCCACACCTACACCGCCGTCCCCATTGCCCGTGGCGCCGTCGAGGCGACGAGCGAGACGGCGCGCCTGGCGCTGGAGATCACCTGCGCGCGGACGGTCGGCGTGCTCGACCTGTTCGCCCTGATGCCGCCTGCCGAAATCGTCGCCGTCACGCTGCGCCGCCTGCATGCCGGTGACGGCGAGGCGATCACGCTGTGGATGGGGCGCATCCTGAATGTCACATTGAATAACGAGTCGGCAGGCATTCATTGCGAGAGCGTCTACACCTCGCTCAAACGGGTCGGCCTGCGCCGGCTGTATCAAAAGGGCTGTCCGCACGTGGTCTATGGCGCCGGCTGCGCACTTGACCGCAATACCTTCAAGGCGGTGAAGACGGTTTCATCCGTCGCCGGCACGGTGATCACGCTGGGGTCGATGGGCGCTTTTGCCGATGGCTATTTCGCCGGCGGCTACCTGGAGTGGGAAAGCGTCACCGGCTATTTCGAGCGCCGCGCCATCCGCTCGCAGGTCGGCGCCGTCGTTACCCTCAGCTTCCCCCTGCCGGGGCTGGCGGCCAGCGCATCGGTCAATCTCTACCCCGGTTGCGATCACACGCTCGTCACCTGTAACACTAAATTCAGCAATCGCTTGAATTACGGTGGCATGCCGCACTGGCCGTCGAAGAACCCCTTCGACGGCACTATCATCTATTGAGGCCGGACGATGTTCTACGTTCAACTGATCCTGCTGGTCGTTTCATATTTTGTCAGCGCCGCGCTGGCGCCGAAGCCGCCGGTGCCGAAACCGGCGGCGCTGGAGGATTTTGACATCCCGCTGGCGGAAGAGGGGCGGGCGATCCCCGTCGTCTTCGGCGAGGTCATCCTCAAAAGCCCGAGCCTGATGTGGTACGGCGACCTGCGCACTTCGGCGATCAAGGAAAAGGGCGGCAAGAAATGACCACCGTCCTGCACCGCCACTGCCGCGAACTGGGCTATTGCAATCGCGGCCTGCGCGAATGGTGCGCCCGCGAGGGGCTGGACTGGCCGTCGTTCGTCAAACATGGCCTCGATGCCGAGGTGCTGCGCGCCACGAACAACGCGATGGCCGCGCGCGCCATCGCGCACGCCGAAGGGGAGGCGCATGGGCAGCAGTAAAAAAGTCACGGTCGGCTACCGTTATTACATGGGCCTGCATTTCGGCCTCTGCCATGGCCCGGTCGATGCGGTACGCCAGATATCCATCGGGGATCGTGAAGCCTGGGTGGGAAACCAGACGGCCAGTGGTTCGCTCGCCATCAACGCGCCGGAGCTGTTCGGCGGCGACAAGCGCGAAGGCGGCATCGTCGGGTTTCTCGACGTGGCGATGGGAGATCCGGCCCAAACGGAAAACGGCTACCTGGCCAGCCAGCTCGGGGCGGTGATTCCGGCCTTTCGCGGCATCATGTCAGCGGTATGGCGCGGCGGCCAGGTGGCGGCCAACAACCCCTACGTCAAGCCGTGGGCCTTCCGCGTCAAGCGCATCCTGAAGGGGTGGTCGACCGGCGCCGCGTGGTATTCGGCCAAGGCCGAGATTGGCGGCGTTTCCTGCACCTCGAGCGTCGTCATGCCAGAGCTGGTGCTCGATGCGCTCGAGGCCGATACGGCCGGCGTCAATGGAACAACCTACACGCTGTCGCCATTCGATGTGCTGACCATTGAGTACACACAGGGGCTTACTTACGACGCCTTCAGCTACTTCCCGACCGACGGTGATCCGGCTGCGTCGGGTCTCCCCTGGTCGTGCCAGGTATCGGTAAAAACCGATGGTGGAACGATTACGGATTTTCGCACGACGCGCTATGCGACGGCGGCCGCTGCCAATGCGGCAGCGCTTGCCAGCGGGCCGATCACGCTGACCGGGCACACGACCTACACGGTGTTTATCTGGGATAACGTCGCGGCAAACAATCGGGGCGGATTGTCGCTAAAAATCAGCGTTGCGCCCGCTAGTGTCGATATGAACCCGGCGCACATCGTCTATCAATGCCTGACCGACAGCGCCTGGGGTATGGGTTACCCGACCAGCGCCATTGACAGCGCATCATTCACGGCCGCCGCCGATACGCTGTATGGCGAAGGCTTCGGACTCTCGTTCCTGTGGAACCAGCAGGAGACGATCGAGGCCTTCGTGCAGATCGTCCTCGATCATATCGGCGCGCTGCTTTACGTGCGGCCAGATACCAGCCAGTTCGCGCTCAAGCTGATCCGCTCGGATTATGACCGTGCCGCGCTGCCGCTCTATGGCCCGGAGACCCTGATCGCCGCCAGCGATTACCAGCGCCAGGCCTGGGGCGAGACGATCAACGAGATCACGGTTGTGTATACCGATCCGTGCTCGGGGAAGGACGCGCCGGCCACGGCACAGGATATGGCCAATATCCAGATTCAGGGCGGTGTCGTGGCACAGACGCGGAATTATCCCGGAATCCGCCGTGGCGATCTGGCGCAGCGCGTCGCCTTGCGCGACCTGCAGGCCGCCTCGACGCCGCTGGCGCGTATCAAGCTGACGGCAACGCGCGCCGTCTGGCAGATCGTGCCCGGTGCTGTCTTCCGTTTGACATGGCCGGAATTCGATATCGCCGATGTGGTTTTTCGCGCGCTGAATGTCAATCGCGGGACGCTGCAGAACGGCGAGATCATCATCGATGCCGTCGAGGATGTATTCGGCCTGCCGGACAATACCTATCTGGCCGAACAGCCCGGCGCATGGGTCGAGCCGTCCGGCGATCCAGCGCCCGCGCCGTACCGCAAGCTGCTGGAAGCGCCGTATTGGGATCTGGCGCGCAACCTGTCGGCTGCCGACCTGGCCTATGTCGACCCGCTGGCAGGCTATCTCGAAACGCTGGCGGTGCGCCCGAGCGGCGCCGCGACGAACTACAGCATTTACGCCAAGATCGGCGGCGCGGCCTACGAGGCCGGCGGCAACGGGGACTTCTGCCCATCGGCGACGGTGGTCGCTGACCTGACAAAAACGACGACGGCGATCACGCTGGCCAATGGCATCGACCTTGATCTGGTGGTCGCCGGCGGCTACGCCATCATCGACAACGAGTACGTTCTTGTCTCCGCCATCGACGCCATCGCCGGCACGGCGACGATTGCGCGCGGCCTGCTCGATACGGTGCCGACCGAGCACACCGCCGGAACCCGACTCTGGTTCGCCGATGGCGACCAGGGTTTCAGCACGACGGAATATGCCGATAGCGAGACGGTCGACGTCAAGCTGCTGCCGCTGACTGGGCGCGGCGAGCTGGCCATCACCCTGGCGCCAGTCGATAGCCTGACCTTCGATCAGCGCCAGTACCGGCCGTATCCGCCGGGCAAGCTGCGGATCAATACGGGTGCTTACCCGGACTGGATTGATGGTCAGTCTACCCTGGGCGTTTCATGGGCGCACCGTGATCGCCTGTCGCAAACCGCCTATCTGGTGACGCAGGACGAGGCGAGCATCGGGCCGGAAGCCGGCACCACCTACGAACTGAAAATTTATGGCGAGTCCGACACACTAATCCATACCGAGGCGCTGGCGGGAACGAGTTATACCTACCCGGAGGCGACCGAGGCAGCGGAGAGTGGACTGGGAAATGGTGGTGATGCCAGTTGGAGCAGTGTCGTTTCCCTGCTCAACTTTCCCGGCACCGATGCCAGCACCACGATCACGGACGAGAAGGGACGGACGTGGACGGCGGTTGGCAATGCCCAGATCGACAATTCCCTGGGCTACAACACGCTGTTGCTGGACGGCGCCGGCGATTATGTAACAGCCACCAAAGATGCAGATTTCGACTGGTATGGCAGCGATTACACAATGGAGGCGTGGATCAATCCGGTCGATTTAAGCACCTGGTCATATGTGGACGGTGTCGGTGTGTCGGTCATGCTTGGGTGGCGTGACGTGGCGAGCAATGAATCGGCCTGGGATTTCGGACCGATCTCGGATGGCTCGCTCGCATTTCGTTATTTCGCCGGCTCTTCCCGCCGGATCGTGACGGCCGCCGGGTTGATCTCCAATAACACCCTTGTTCATGTTGCGATGTCGAAGGTCGGTACAACAATTCGCCTTGCTGTTGCGGGAACAATCCGGGCGACAGAAACGCTACTGGGCAGTTCGCTGGCCACCGTTTCCCGGCCTATCGTCATTGGGCAGGGGAGCAACAGGTCGCTGAATGGCCGGATCAAGGCAATTTTGCTGACCAAAGGGGTCGGAAAATACACGGCCGACTTTACGCCGAATCCCGCGCCGTTCGCGAATTTCGCCATGGTCGGCCGAAATTTCAACGGCCGGCTTCGTTTCGAGCTGAAATCATTACGCGGCGGGCTGGCAAGTGCGCAGGCGCACAACCACACCATTCTCCGTGAGGGGTATGGATTCAACTACGGAATTTACTACGGAGGTCAGTGATGGCATCGAGCACGGAACCGCGCAGCGGACTAAAATATGGTTGGGCTCTGGGCGAGAGCGGCTGGAATACCGAAATGGATACCAACCTGAAGGGCATCGGCCGCTTTGCCTATCACCTCAGCGTCAAGGATCGTGATCTGACTGGGCCGCCCGGCTCGCCGGCGTCCGGAGATACCTACATCCCCGCCGCCACGGCAACCGGCGCCTGGGCGGGCAAGGAGAAACAAATCGCGGTATGGGATGGCGCCGCCTGGGTTTTCGGCGTGCCGCGCGAGGGCTGGGTTGCCAGTATCGACGACGAGGATTTGATGATCCGCTACGACGGCTCGGCGTGGTCGACGGGCATCAGCTTTACCCGGCAGGCGAATGCCAATCAGGCCGTGGTGACGCTGGGGAATACGAATTCCGAAATCGGCGGGCTGACCATCTCCGCCGCTTATTCGCAGGCCGAAGTCACGGCCTTGCGCGACAAGTGCGAAGAGCTGGCCGACGACGTGCGGGCGCTGTCGGTGCTGCTGCACCAGATTCGCACGGACTTGATTGCATTTGGGGCGATCAAGGGCAGCGTCTGATTTTTAAACGCATCTCTGCCAAAGAGCGGGGAAAGGAACAGTAGCATGACTGACGCAGAAGTTCTCCGCCAGATCAACCGTCGCCTGGACAAGCAGGACGAGCAGCTCGCCGCCATCCGCGAAGAACAGATCCGCGTGGCCTCCGCTGCCGAGGCGCTGGCGCCGGCGCTGGAAGAGGTCGTCGCATTCTGGAAAGGATCGCGCATCTTGGCAAAAATTCTCGGCACACTGGCCGCGCTGGCTTCGCTGGCAGTAGGCGCCATTGTCTGGTCTGCAGACCGTTTGAAATAAGGATCGATAATGGCAGATTTTCTCCCGGCATTTGAAAAGATGATCGTCAACGAGGGCGGCTATGTCCTGCACACCGTCGCCGGCGACCACGGCGGACAGACGTATGCAGGCATCGCGCGCAATGCCTGGCCGAAGTGGGAAGGCTGGTCTGTCATTGACCGGGGCGGGCGTCCGGATGCGGAAACCGTTCGCCGTTTCTACCGTGAGAACTTCTGGCAGCCGGTGCGCGGCGACGAGATCGACAGCCAGGACGTGGCGCGCACCTTGTTTGACTTCGCGGTGAATGCCGGATCTCGAACCGCGGCGATCCTGGCGCAAACCGTGCTCGGAGTAACGCCAGATGGAAGGCCAGGACCGAAAACGATTGCTGCGCTCAATGCCGTTGATCCAGAAAAGTTTATCCTCGCATATGCTTTGGCCAAGCTCGCCCGCTACCGCGACATTGTGACCCGCGACCGCAGCCAGCAGAAGTTCCTGCTCGGCTGGCTGAATCGCACGCTTCGGGAGGCCGCATGAATCCCCTGCTGATCGGTGGCATCGTCGAGGCTGTCGGCAAGATTGCCGATGACTTGTTCACGTCGGACAAAGAGCGCCTGGACGCACAGATCGAGCTGCAGCGCCTGGGCATCGAAGAGCAGCGCATCGAGGCCGGGCTGCTCTCGGGGCAGCATGAGATCAACAAGGTCGAGGCCGGGCACGCGTCGATATTCGTCGCCGGCTGGCGTCCTGCCATCGGCTGGGTTGGTGTCGCAGCCATGACCTATCAGTTCATTCTCTACCCGTTTCTTGTTTGGGCCTGGGCAGCGATGCAGGCCGCCGGCTGGATAAATACCGCCCTGGCCGCGCCTCCCGTCCTTGCCACCGATGCCCTATGGGTCATCCTGACCGGGATTCTTGGCATCGGCACTCTGCGCAGCTTCGACAAAAAAACCGGCACCGCCTCCTGAAAGGAAACACCATGAACGAGATCCGCCGCGCCACCACTACCGCCCTGATTGCCCAGCTCAAAGGCGCAGAATCCAGCCTAGCCAGCCTGTGGGCCGGCGAGTTTTCCGCGCATACCAACCTTCCGGACGCTATCGAGTTTTCCGAACATGGGGCAACGACACGACATGCGTTGAACGCGATTGAGGCAGCCTCTGCCTCGCTGGCCGATGCGATCATCCAGCTTGAGCGCGCCCTTGCCCGGTGAATCACCCGCTCGCCGTGCTGCTCTCCGTCGATTTTCGGGCGCTTCTTCTCGCGCCGCTCGCGTTTTTCGGCATAGGTTTCCGGCACATACGATGACAACGGAGTGACGGTAGCCATGAGCATCTGTGCAATATTCATATTCTAGAATGGAATATCGTTACCAAGTTCATCGAACGACTCTTTTTGCTGTGCCTGCTGGCGCTTCGGTGCTGGCGCATCATCCTGATTCTGGCTCTGGACTTCCGGCTTGCCACCAATCAGCGTCAAATCATTGACGCGGCATTCGAGCGAATAGCGATCCTGCCCCTCTTTGTCTGCCCATTTGCGGTTTGAGAGTTCTCCGGAAACGGCAATCTGCGCCCCTTTTTTCAGGTACGGAAGTACAGACTCCCCACGCTTGCCGAACATTGCGTAGCGAATCCAGGTAGTGATTTTCTTGTCGCCAAATCCCGAATCAACCGCCCCATTGAACGAGACAACCGAATCGCCGTTCGGAGTAAATCGTTGCTCTGCATCTGTGCCAAGCCTGACTACTGCGGTAAATACGTTCATTTAGTTTTCCTCTTTATTCCAAAGTTTGCGGACTCGTTCCCATTCCTGGCGGTCACAGTCCATGCCAAGCGGCAGGTATTCACGACGATCGTTTCTTGCCTCATCATCTGTTACAAAAGCCTCGTCTATGTCGCGCTGGATAATCTTGCGCACACTCTCCGGCCAGTCATTCCAGTTTTCTATGATCCAATCGGCACAGTCTGACACGATGTAGGTCATTCGTCCGAGGCAGTAGCGGATTGCGGCTATAACCATCAAATTGTCACGTCCGTATGGGTTATTTGTCATTGCCCTGTACTTCCGAACCCGCCTTCGCCGCGATCCGTTTCCGTAAGCGCATCGGATCCAACGAGCTCGACACGCATTACCGGCGCGATCACCAGTTGGGCAATGCGCTGGTTCGGTTCGATCTTGAATGCGGTGTCGCTGTGGTTGATAAGGATCACCAGGATTTCCCCGCGGTAATCCGCGTCGACCGTGCCTGGCGCGTTCAAGACCGTGACGCCGCTCTTACGCGCCAACCCCGATCGCGGTCTGACCTGGGCCTCGAAACCTTCCGGCAACTCGATGCCGATGCCGGTAGGGCAGGAATAGCGCACGCCGGGATGCAAATAGATTTCGTGCGGGATTCTGGCGTGAAGGTCGAGCCCGGAAGCGCCGGCCGTGGCGTATTGTGGGACGGTTGCCTCGGGGTGAATTTTCAGTACCTTTACTTGCATGATGCCCTCTTGTGTGCGTTGCGGTTACGGATGACATTGCGGCGCTTGGCGGCGGCGCGCTGGTCGGCCTTCACTGAACTGGTGCCGTTGCGGTATCCGCCAAGGCCGGATGATTTCGATTCGTTTCCAGACACGGCTGGCAGATTTCCGAACCCGAGGGCCGCTCGAAGCGCCCCGGTTAAGTCGGTCATTGGCTACGTTCGCAACTGGCCGACAAGCCACGAACATCAACGCCCCTCTCGCGTGGTATTAGTTACGCTGCCTTTCTAAGCGCCATATTAATGGCATGGGTTTGTTCAAATTCATTGACGACCATCTTGAAGTATTCTCTGGCATGCTTCACTTTTTCATAAATAGCCGCTTCTTTATCAAGATCGCGCTTGATCGACCATGACGTAATGCGCATCCATTCTGGAAGGTGCGATACGACGTGCAATTGCATCGGCTCAAATGAAATAAGACGATCTGGAGTATCGACAAGGCAATAATTTACCTCCCATTCTTCTGCATCCCATAGCGCCATGTATCCGCGCATCTGCCATTCGTATAACTTATCTTCGCAGTCTGTTTGTGAGATAGGGAATGTGGCGATTGACCAAGTACACTTGATGTCATGTCCGCGCCGGTTTTCCGTATCAAACAGGTCACACTCGCCAGTAATGAAATCATTCGTCTTGCGCTCGGTATTTTTTGAAAGCGCCAGCCCGCGAACTTGATTAAGCAGGTCGATAGCAACGTTCTCGCATTCGATTCCTTTTTCGATAGGCTTGCTAGACATCTCGAAATCAACTCCAAATATTTCCTGAGCGGCAAGTTCTCGGATATATGTTTTCGCTCCGACAGAAAGCGTCTTGTTTTTTAGATCAGCAATGATTGCTTTTTCTTCATCGGTTCTCTTTTTGCTATTGATTATTTTTTGAACTTCTGGCGTTATCAAAGACTCGTCGATGCTTATCGCCTCAGTCATCAGCTTTCCAATTGATGAGCAGCGGAATTTCATGCTTGGCCTGCCATTTCGTTTTTCTTGCTATCCGAGTCGATCTCTGATTTGCGCTTGTCTTTTGCGATGATTATCGACTTCATCGCTTCCTTGTTTTTTGCATCTTCCGCCAATTTGTAACGCTGGCTATATCTCATCTTCAATTCAGCCATGCTTGTGCTTGCCAGAATGTAATCAACACAGCCAACAATATCGAATTCTTCCGTCTGATACCGGCTTTCTTCGTCTTCGCCTGTTTCAATGTTGAATAATTTGAGAATGGCGTACTTTGTCGCGTAGCTCATGGCTTTGCCGGGCGCCTTGTCTCCATTGTCCAAAGCGTGTGCTGTCTGCTGCGTAACGATCCTGTCTGTTGGTTCGTCCATATTTACGAACTCAATCTGAAACGTCGCTTCGTAAAGGCGCTGCTTTGCATCCGGCTCTTTCGGATGAAATACAGAATTAACGACAGATGGAACAATAATCACGCCATGTTCGATTAGAGATGCGCGAACCATGCCGGTAACTGCGTCGTGTGTAACGGCCTTGTACGATCCGCCACCGGTAGATACTGCCTTGTCCTTCTGGACATATCCTATGGCCTTGCGTACTGCATTGATGCGCTGATAAATGTTCATTTGACTTCCCTCATTGATGAAACTACAAACGCCTGGTTAGCGGTCATTAATCTCCGAGCCTCGGCCCGTTGTATGGAAACAGCTTCTGCCATGCGTCCAACGCTTCCATCCCGCTCGCCCACCAGCGGCTTACCGTTGGCAGGTCTTTTGTGTCGAGCAGCAGGCATTCCAACTCAAGCGCCAGCCGGTGCCCTGCCGTCTCAAGCGTTTCTTTGCTTGGCGGTGGCGGGAACGTCAGCCTGTTTCCGCTGTCGTCAAACATATCCGGCTTGCATGTTTGGCAAACCTGCCAGTGTTCGCATTTGCACTCTCTCATTTCATCCTCCACCGCTAACCCGTCGCTCAAGCGGGACGTTCCGGCGATGAAACCGCCGGCCAGCCCCTTAGCTCTGCGTTATGCACTGCTTCACTCATCAAACAGGTCGAGGTCATTGCAGACCGCATCCATGCCAGGGCGTGCCCGGTAGGTGCAGAATGCGCCATCGTTGATGCCTGTCACTTTCCGGTATGCCTGCCCCGGAAGAATGCGCCACTTGTCGGCTTCGGCTGCTTCAACCATCAAGCGCTGTTCGCTCGTTTCGCACTCGGCCAGCGTGTATCCAGCGCGGTTCCATTGCTCGCTGGCATCGCAGCGGTAATGCTTTTTCGCCGTCACTACCTTGTCAGTAAAAACATGCTCCATCTCAACCTCCGTGCATAACATTACGGTCGAGGCGACCTGTCGCATAAAGCCGCGCCAGTCGCCTCACCTCCAGCGTTATGCGGCATATAAAGCGCAATCCTCCGGGCCTCTGCCTTGTCGTGTGCCTTTACATACTCAATTCGGCGCCGGATGTTTTGGCCTTCGTTAATCGTCGGCTTTCTGGTCAATTCGACGCGGAATGTCTGACGGCTGGTGACTATAGGTGGGAAATGTTCAGCATGACGAACTGTCTTTCGCTTTTTCAATTGCCTTATGCACAGCATCTGTTCTTTTGTCATATCCTGGAAGCCATCCAGCAAGAGCTAGAAGATATTTTCCAACCTTGCTGTCTTGATCTTTATCCCAATAGTCATGCGCTGAATCTGCAACGCTTACAGCATCTTCAAGCGCAGATAACAAGTGTCTGTTCTCTTTCCGCAGCGCATCAATCTCTTCCTGCATGTCAGCAATGATCGTGTTTGGCGAGGTCATGCTGCGGCCTTATGTTCAATGCACAGCAGGCTTTGAATCTTTTCCTCAATGCGCGTGATATTGTTCTGCGCTTCGGCCTGAATACGCTTTTGTTCTTTGCGCAACGAATCAATCTCTGCTTGCGTAAAATTGAAGCTTTCTGGCAAATCGTAATCAGCAGATACTTCAACTTCGCCAATTTTGATGTATCCGTATTCGCTCATGTCGCAGGCAAGCAAACACAATTTGAATGATCCTTCTGATGAATAGTCTTTTTTAGCATGAACAACCATCGTTTCTTTAATCGTGTGTTTCATATCAGGCTCCAAGGAATGCAAACATGGTTCCGAAGAAGACAACACAAAGCACTGCCCATCCGATTGCTTCCGTCAGACTGATCTGCTCTGCGTCATCAGAAAAATGCTTGCGGCGCAATTCTTCCGTCTGTTCGCGTAGTGAGTGCATTTGCGTTTCCATCTTCATCCCCTATCGTTGTAAAAAAGACTGCGCCGTTCCCGTTGGCCCAGCCGTGAAATCGTTCCGGTTTCTTTCCCACCGGCAAAGCCATCGGTTCCAGATCGTTACCTAGCCGTTAGAACGGCTTCGCGTACTGCCTGTCGTGTCCGAAAACGTCCGCTTGAATACAACCGCCACCACACACAGCACCGCGAAGATCGCCGCCGCAGCCATCGCATCGGCGCGATTGCTTGACCAACTGGCGGTCAGTGCTGCGATTTGTAGGGCTAGTACGATGTGTTTCATGTCGGACTCCGGTTACTGATTGCTACTAATTAGTGCTGTTTTTGATACTCCACAGCGGCTGCATCGAACTTGTGTTGCTAGAGTCTCTGCCCGGCATTACCGGCTGCGGCTGGTGGTTTGCTGCTAGTAAATAAAGTCCCTCTGTGTTGAGTTGCCTACCCATCGTTGCAGGGCTGCATTGACTCCGGCCAGATGCCTTTGGGACTTTATTTACTTGCGGCGCTGCTGGCGAAGTTGGTAGGTTGCGGCGTGCGGATATTTGATCTGCGAGACAAACTCGACGGCCTTCATGGCCTGTTCCATGCGTGCATCTTGTTCGGCGCGATCATTAGCGATTGCCAAGGCTTCAATCTCGGCTAGGCGTTGTTCGGTCATTTCGTTCTCCGCTCGTTTTTGTGTTCCGATGACTGAATCTTAGCTAACTAAGCACATTGCGTCAATAGATTTTGAGTTGTCTAAGAAAATAATTTATACTTGCGCCATACCGCCTGGTAAGCGGTGTGTCACTCGGCAGGGCTAGAAGAAAGTTCTAGCCGCGCTTTCAGTTTCCGAGTGGCTGAATGCGTGACCAAGCTGCCGAGGATGCAAAAGCTACTAAAGCCCCTGTCAGCCAAAAGCTCTCGGGGGCTTTTTCTTGGTCACGTACCCGCAAGTGACGCGTCAGATAGGGGCTTGAATGGGCCGGCTGCACTCCCGGATACACCGACCATGCGGAATGACCCTGCATGCGAGTCGTGCGAACTGTAAGCGAGGTATCGCAGTAGCGTCCTGGGCCAAGTGGTCAGACAGCCAGGATGTGAATCAATCGCTTGGTCTTGCCGCGCTTGGCTACCCTGATTCTAGGGATGTGGAGCAAGGGATCATAGGGAAACTTCCCGCTATGACCCTTGGGGAACCTATGGAGAAATGAAGATGAAAATATTGCTCAATGTCCCGTTTGACTAACGCGACGAAGCAAAGAAGCTCGGTTGAGCATACTAAAGAAAAAGTTTTTAGTTGGCTTGCGCACATGGTCTTAGTGCGCTAAGATAACGACATGGATGCAAACAAAATTATCGACTCGCTTGGCGGCACATCTGCTGTGGCAGAGATGACCGGAGTCACTACCGGAGCAGTGTCGCAATGGCGCACTTCTGAAAACGGAGTTCCGTGGCACTGGCTCAAGTTCTTCGCGCAAATCAGGCCGGATGTAGTTGATCCGGAGTCGGTCAAGTCTAAGGAATCGGCCTGATGCTAACCGTGTCTCCCTCCCCCGGACGAAATGCCGGGTTTCGCCCACTGAGCCTTCGGGTTCGTGGGCTTTTTTATTCCGTAGCTTTGATTCATCTCTGTCTCCTAGGTGCGAACTCTGCGGTTCGTCAATCTCAGGCTAGATCATGGCGCTAGAAACCACCGGAAAACAATTTTCAACTGATCGCGTTCTGCTTTCTGTGAAGGCGCATGGCCTGCAAAAGCAACTGGCCTCTGAGCTTGGTATGTCTGACGGCGACCTGTCGAAATTGTTGAACGACCAACTGCCGAAGATTGGCCGGCTGCTTGATGTGCTTGGCCTTGAGATTGTCAGAAAAGGCCACGTCGCTGAGTTGCGCAGTGTGTTGAAGGAGGTTCTATGACATTCGACGAGTTTGTTGCCGAGTGGCGAAAACAGGTCCGCGAATACGGAGGCGGCGTTTCACAAGAGGCCTGTGACATGGCAGAAGAGTCGTGGTCAATCGCATTCAAAGCCGGAGCCGCCAGCCGAGATGCCGAGTTATCCAAATGTCGGAACAAGGCAATCGAGGACTGCGCACGAATGGCTGCGCAAGGAGAGTGGAAGCTGACAATACCAGGCAAGTCAATCTGCGCCGCCATACGCGCAATGAAAGACGCGAAATGATCCGCCTACTAGCCAGCCTGTCACCCGCTCAGATTGCTCTCGTTTGCTTGCTGTGGGCTTCTGTGTGCGCTGCAATCACCGTTTGGCTCTGCCCGCGCATCTTCCA
>OFRO01000110.1_pt1 | contig 30785 bp, 30 predicted proteins | sample 1543091 | NCBI WGS metagenome assembly OFRO01 (sample SAMN07774217, study PRJEB24372) | wastewater metagenome | isolation source: Exp Tend NO 10WW | collected 2016-02
GCGTGTAAAAGCAGTAGTCCCCTGCTTTCCACTCCAGCCGGTAGCCTTGCGGCATAACAGGTCGTTCGACCGTATTCGTTTCACTCATCGGTCAACTCCGGCGTTAGGCAGCACCAGCGGCCCCATCCACTCCAACGAGTCAAAAAACACATACCGCCCAGCGTGCGTGCCGTGGAACCCTTCAGCCATCAGTTCGACGTAGACGAATTTCTCAGCCTTGGCCGCGAAGCCGGGAACCCTCGCGCCGACATTTGTGCGGGCCAAGATTGGGCGTGTAAACGGATGGCCGCGTACAGCCCAAACCAATTCCGCGCCGGGTGGGTGGTCGGCAACTTGTGGCGCTTTATGCGTCCACTCGCCGGGCCATTCGTGCGTCACAAAGTCGCTGACTCGCGGCAGCGCTGCCCCATATAAGGTTGCAATTTGGGCCGATGTCAGGTCAAACAGTGGCGTGACTCGGCGCCCATGTTTGTCTGCAATGCTGCGCACAGACGCCTCGTCGGTGCTCCAGATGATGCAGTTGCCTGTGTCTGCAAAGCAGGCCCATGCGCGGGGTGTTGGACAGTTGTTTATCTGTTTCATGTTTTAGTCGGTCCAAACAATCGCCACAGCCCACAATATGAGCAGCGGCGAAAACAGCACTAGGAAAATGCTTAGAGTCAGGCGATACAGCAGGCGCTTCATGTTGGCACCCCAACACTCTTGCATTTCATGTGATCGTTGGCACCAGGGCGCACAAAAGGCTCAGGCGGCGGGACATACCTGTTTTTCTTTGCCATCCGGTCGTACTGCGCTGGCGGGGCCTCACCGGGTAGTTTTTGGCGCGGAACATATTTTGCGAAATGGTTTGCCATGGTCACTTGATTTGCAAGCGGTCTTTGCGCACGATGCGAGCTCCTGCAACTGGCTCACCCGCCAAAATTGCCGCTTTGATTTTGGTCTTTGACGGCTCAGGCGGTTTTGGGTCTGCGCACAGTGCCAGCGGGATTACCGCGCCTTCGTCAATCTCAACCGATTCATCGCGCGCGCGGTAGAGCGTGGCTGTGAGCAGGCCGTCATTGCTCTTGATGACTGACGTACTGGTCATGATCATGCAGGCTTGCAGGTAGTCTTTCAGGCGCTCCTGCGCCCGCTGCTCACGCTTGATCTGGTCTTGTATTTCTGCCAGATATGATTTGAGCGTGTCAACCGTGTGGCCTTTGCCTTTGTAGACTGCCACAACGGCTACAGCACGGTCTTGGAATGTGGCCTCGATCATGTCCAGCTTGTCGGTGTCAATTTCGCCCGTTTCCGGGTCGGCGCATAGCATGATTTTTTGCTGCACATCGGCAGCGGATTTGTAGAGGGATATGTTTGTCATGGTGTGCTCACTCAAAATGGGATCATGTCGTCATCACTGTCGCTGAATGGGCGGTCGTCATCAGTGCTGTGTTGGCGCGCTGGCAGTGGTTTCGCGGTTTTTAGCGGGTGGTGACGCAACCCGGCGACCATCTTTTCAAGCTGTTCTGGCTTGGTTTTACGGTCGAGAATTTCACTCGCGGTTAATTCAGTGTCTGCTTGAAACACGTTTTTCAAAACCATGCGTGTGCCTGTTGACCCGTCTTGCTTTTGGTAGTCCTCGGTTTCCAGCAGAACACCAATGGGCTTGCATAGGTCGGGGAAAATAGAGCACTCTTCAATGACCTCTTTGCGGGTGTCGTAGTCGTATCTTGTGGCCTTGCCAAATTGCGGTTTGATGTTGCGCAATTTCATGCAGGTCATGATGGCCATGAGTGCTTCGTAACCTTGGTACTTGTCACCCTTTACGCTCATGGTGTAAATGCTCAAATTCGTTTTTTGGCCATCCTGCGCCTTGAATGCAAATTCAATGCCTTTTGTGCCCGTTTTTTTGCTCACGATGTCTTTGGCTTGCGTGAATTCGCCCACGTATTTGCCAATCTCTTTGATGCCTGCGCCGGACTGATCTGCTTTGCGTGCTGCGTCTGTGTCTAAGTTGTACATGGTGCTTTTCCTTGTGTTTAAGCGGTTTGTGAAAGTGCGTAATACTCTGTAATCGTGTTGTCAATCGCTGCTAAATCGTTTGGAATGTGTTCGTCGGTGAACATGTCGAGCGGCGTTTTAACCGTATCGCTGCCGCTGTTTTGCGTGCTAAAAAGGTACTGGCCATTGATAACTGCGGTTCGCATGACGATGGTTAGCAAGCCTTCGAGCGTGATCTTTTCGTCAAGCAATTTGCCTATGGTTTTAGCTTTGATTCGCCCGTTGTCATCCTCTTGGGTATGGGCCAAGATGTAGACACGAGTGCTGTCTGCCAGTCGTCCCGCAGTCATCAGAATGTCCCAAGCGTTACGGGCAATCTCGTTGTACTTTGCAAACGCCGCATTGCCTGTTTCGTTGTCCAGTACGCGCCTCATGAACTCGTTGGCAAGGATGTATTGAAAGTCATCAATAACGATGATTTGCTTATGTGTGCGCTGCATGGCACCCACAATGGTCTGGGCGCAATCCGTCACCAAAATGGAGCCTGTTGGGTTTGCTTTGGTGCAAGGAACCCACTCCTTTGAACGGAATGGCAGAGGCTTTTTCACCGCTTGAATCAGCAGCACGTCAGCCGGGTTAAAGTTTCTCAGGCTGGTCGTCTTGCCTGTGCCAGACTGGCCCAAAATCATGCAAGCTATGCTCATGCTGGCACCTCAACAAGATTGCCGAAGTCGTCTGTTACAGCCTGCCCTGTTTTGCAGAATGGGCCGTAGCCGCACACGAACCAAAACCGCGCATCGTTGGTGCTGCGCCACCAGCTAAACGCGCCGCTGTAGCCGTGTGCGTCTTCCACGTAGCCGATGTGTTTTGTTTGTGTCATGCCGTCACCTCTTCTTTAAGGACAATCTCGCTGTCATCGGACGCATCAGGCGGGCAGGGCACACCAAATGCTGCGCAAATTTCCGCTGCGTGTTGGTAAGCGGTGTCGCTCTCCATCAGTACCGAATAGAGTTGTGCTCTAGTCATAAAATTCTCCGTGTTAAAAAAGTGTTGGGGCACCAGCCCGCACGCGGGGCCGATAAGTGGTGTCGTTGGCCGCGTCTTTCAGAATTTCTTCTGCATCGCGGCGGGCCTGCTCTTCGTCGAATCCACCTTTGTCGGTCATCACAAAAAAGGCCATGGCCAAGAACACCAAGGAGAATTCCATGAAGATCAGCACCAACAGCACAATGAGTCCTGATGCGTCTTGGCTCACTTGTCACCCCCGGTCAGGGCTGCGACTTCATCGGCAACGTCTTCGGTGGCTTGCAATTCGGTCGGGCCGTCGAGCACCATTGACGATGCCAGCACAGCAGCAATCAGGCTTGCTGCCAGCCATTCGGCAAAGCTGTTCATGACTGCATCAGCGCGGCAATCCGCACTTCCTCGCGTTGCAGCTTGTCGGCCAGCTTCTGGACGCGCTGGGGGTCGTTCTTCTGGATCAACATGGCCGCGTCAATGGCGCGGGCCTTCTCGTCGCTCATGATGTGATGCACGATGCTTGCGGGCGGTGCCATCGGGGCCATGGCTCGCAGCAGCGTGACGGGCAGGGTTGCGTTCACTCTTTTCTCCTTTCCTGCTTAATTGCAGGGCTTGGGAGAATAATAACATGGTGTTATTGGTTTGTGCAAACACTATGTTATTTTTTGCAGAAATATTTTTATCACCACCGTTTTTCAAGAGTGATGATTCATTCATCAGAAATCCTCTCCTTGCCAAAATGTCAGCGCGTTCCGTTACCCCAATGCCAGCGGCAACGGAAAGTAGTCTTTCAAAGGACGGGTGGTGCGTTTTGTCTCCCATGACTCATTTTCATAAATTTAGGCGAAGTCAAATAACACAGCGTTAGTTCTTTCTGATAACATCGCGTTATTGGAGATGAAAATGAACGACGCCGAACTAATTCAACACCTTGGTGGACCTGCAAAGGTTGCCGAACTCTTGAACCTCAAACTACCGGGCGGGCGGTTCCGTGTCCAGAACTGGAAGACACGCGGCATACCTTCCAAGATAAAGGTGGACCACCCCTACCTCTTCTTGCGCGGCCAATCGAAATCGCCGCGTATCCGGGCTTCCGCCGACCTCTCCCACCTTGCACCACAGAAGGCGGCTTGAGGTGCGAATAGCGCCCGCCATCACGCCCCCCGCAGCTCATCAATGATCCATTCGTACTCAGTGATGCACACGCTACGCACACGCGCAAGCATGGCTGCAACACCGGCAGCGGCCCATTCGTCAATCGACACCCCGCTTTCAGTTCGTTTCACTGAAACGCAGCTTCGCACCGTTCAAAAGCTGGCCGACCTGAACGGCATGGAAAAGGGCGAGTACATCCGGCATCTGGTGACGCAGGATGAAGAAAAAGAACATCGCATCTGGCTGGCTCGCAATCAATTATTCAGCGCCGACACCGGAAGTTCAAAGCAAACCACGGCAGACAGCGTAGGACGCCAATGATTGCCGCCCAAATCCGTGACGCAGCACCGCCAACACCAGCGTGTTTTTCTTCCCGTGACGCTTGGGTTTACTACCTCGTCATGTGTCAGGAAGGCGGCAAGGGCACCGGACCATTTCGCTACGGCAAGTACCGCCCTGATTTCTCGTTTTGTCGGGACTGCACTCTTGAGCACACAACGGCCATGGCCCGTCAAGGCAAGTGCAACCCCAGCCAGTTTCGTGTCATCCCCATCGTGGAGGTCAAGCATGAGCGTGTCAACTGAACGAGCCCGAATGCGCCTGTTATCCCCGCCAGCAGTGGCCTGCACGGGCAAGGTAGGACTGACCAGCCACACGCTGGCTATGCAGATCATCAACCGCAACACCGCAAAAGACCGCCCAAGCCGCACGCCCTACCTGTGCGGCTACTGCAACCTGTGGCACATCGGCACTGACAAAGGCAAGGTCGTAAAGCGCAAGGCCCACGAATTCAAGGAGCGCAAGCAGCATGACAAGTAATGCCGCCCCCGGTACCGTGGCGCATGAAGCCATTCAGTTTCTGCGCACCAAGACTGGCGAAGTGACCACGGGAGAACTCGCTCGCGGCATCGGTCGCCCTGTCAAACGCTTGGCGCAGCACCTCGCCCCTGCCGTCACCGATGGTTTGCTTGCGCGCCGGGTTGATGGCGGTTTCGCCTTCTGGAAGCTGGGCCACAACCTTGACCGCACCCAAGCACCCCCGGTCCAGCCGGAAGAACAGCAAGTGGTCAAGGTCAGCGCACTGGCAGCACCCAGCGTGTTTGCCTACGCCGACCAGCGCCGCGCCGCGCCTTTCAGCGTGTCACTGAGTACAGACGGTAGGTGTTCGATAGAGCGCCATGGCCGCTTGCTGCTCGAACTGACCCATGAAGAACGAATCACCCTTGTGACCGCCGCCGCACACGGGGTCAAACCTCTAACTCAAACAGAAAGCGCAACGTGAAAGAAATCGTAGACGGCACCAAATTGAACCTCGCAGCCTTTGGCCCTGCCATCGTGCGCAAGCTGTATGTCCACCCGGACACAAGGGAACTTGTAGCAGACGTGTATGCCATCAAGGCCAAGGAAAGCATGCACTTGTCATTGGCCTATTGCCGCAGGGTTGCGCAGTAATGATGCCCGCTTGGTCAGATGCGCAAATCAAGCGCTTCACCTTCCGTCAGGCCCTGTTCCAGCGCCGGGGTGTTGACCTGTTCCAAGCCGAAGCATTGGCCGACAAGCTGGCCGTGCGTGACTACGAGCGCGACGACCGGCGCATGTGCCTTGAGTGCAAGCACATCCAACGCTCTGGCGCTTGCTGGGTGGCATCACAAGGCCACCTCAAGTACGCCAGCACCAAGCACGCCCCTGTGCGAGACATCCTGTTTCGCTGTGACGCCTTTTCCTTCCAAACCCCCTGAGCCAATATGAAAAACAACCTTGCAATCATCGAATCTGATTCCGTCATCGTCAGCATGACACGGGCAAGTATGGCGCTTGCTGAAGCTGTGACAGTCGGACAAACCAAGACCCTGATTGATGTGGCCTACGCCGCAGAAATCTATTCCAAGCGTCACCACCTGAGCGACGAGGCCATTGGTAAGGCCACAGCCGTCAAGGTCGAAGCAACCCGCAAGCTGGGTGAAATTCTGATGGCGACACCGAAGGCTGCGGTTCGCATGAATGGCAAAAACTTCGACGGTACCAAAAAGGAACCGTCGAAGAAAGATGCCCCAACCCTTGAACAGCTTGGCCTGTCAAAGAAGGAATCGGCAGTCGCGCAGAAGCTGGCCGCGCTGCCGGAAGAACAATTTGAGCAGGTGCGCTTGGGCAATATCACCATTGCAAAAGCCATTGCAGCGGTGGACGCGAAACCAACAGCACAGCAAGCGCCTGAAAAACCCGCTGCGCAGGCAACCCACATTGCAGAAGAACCCAAAGACGACGAAACGGTGAATCCGGTCGAACTCATGGAAGAGCTGCACAAAGAAAACGAAGCGCTTCAGAAACAGATCGCAATCTTGCTGGAAGAAAACAGCAAGGCCGAACTGCACAAAATCATTTTGCAGCGTGACCATGCCGTTCGTCAGCAAAACGAGGCACAGGACCGCGCCCACGAAAGCCAGAAACTTGCAAAACGCCTAGGCCAGCAAGTGCGCGACTGCTGCCAGATTTTGGGCATTGATGACCCGCGCTTTCTTGTCGGAACCCTGCGCAAACGCCTTGAAGAACAGGAAGCCTGATCATGCAAATCGAGCTCAGGGACTATCAACAACTCGCCTTTGACAAGGCCCGTGAGGCAGTGCGCCAAGGCGCGAAGCGCATCCTCATCTGCGCGCCCACAGGTGGGGGTAAGACCGTTTTGGCATCAGCCCTGATGGAAATGGTACTCGCCAAAGGCAACCGCGCCACCTTTGTCGTAGATCGCCTGAGCCTGATCCAACAAACAAGCGACACCTTTGACCGTTATGGGTTGAATCATGGGGTGATTCAGGGTGGAAATGAGCGTTGGGCACCAGAACTGCCTATCCAGCTTTGCAGCATTCAGACGCTGGGCCGCAGGCGCTGGCCGGATGCAGCCGTGGACGTGTTCGACGAGGCCCACGTCCTGCACACCACCCACAAAAACCGCATGGACGAGAAAGCATCCATCGTCATCGGCCTAACTGCAACACCATTCACAAAAGGGCTTGGAAAATGGTTTGATGTGGTCATCAACGTGACGACCACCCGCAAACTGATCGACCAAGGCTGGTTGGCCCCTTACCGCATCTTCAGTTGCACCGCCCCCGACATGGCAGGCGTCACCGTCAAGTCAACAGGCGAGTGGGACGAAAAAGAAGCCAGCGGCAAAGCGCTGGAAGTCGTGGGCGACGTTGTGGCCGAATACCTCAAGCATGGCGACAACCGCAAATTCATTTGTTCCGCTGTGGACACCGCCCACGTCGAAGCGTTGCAGCGCCAATTTATCGCATCCGGCATCAATGTTGCCAGCTACACCTATAAAGACAACGAGGAAGATCGCGCCGAAACCACCAACGAGTTCCGCCGCCCTGATAGCTCTATCCGTGGGCTGATTACCGTCACTGCCGCCTCACGCGGGTTTGATGTGCCTGACGTGTCATGCGTCATTTCTGCCCGCCCCCTGCGCAAGTCATTGGCCGAACACATCCAGCTTTTCGGTCGCGGCCTGCGCATCAGCCCTGAGACTGGAAAAAAGGACTGCATCGTTCTTTGCCACAGCGGGAACTTTGCGCGCTTTTTTGACGAGTGCGAAACCTTCTTTGACGTTGGAGCCTCAGAGCTTGACGACGGAAAGAAGAAAGACAAGAAAAAGCCCGAGAAAAAGCCCGTGGAGCCAGTCAAATGCCCAAGCTGCAAGGCATTGCACAAGCCCATGCCATCGTGCCCTTGCTGCGGCTTGGAATACCCCCGCAAAGCATCCATAGAACACGTGCCCGGAACCTTGCGCGAACTGGTGGCCACTGGTAATTCTTCCATGCTGCGCCGCGAACTCTGGCCCCAGCTTTGCACCATTGCACTCGAAAAAACCAGCGACATGGAATATGCCCAGCGCCGCGCACAGGCCATGTATCGGGAGTTGACAGGCACCTTTGCACAAGCCCGCATCGAGACAACCACACCCGCGCCACCAACACCTGAACTGCGCTCAAAAATCCGCGCGAATCAGATCCGCTACATCAAAGGCAAAGAAGCGGCAGCACGCCGTGAAGGAGCACACGCATGAATCAACTTCCCTTGCAACTCCCGTTGTCACTGGAAGAACAGTGCAGCGCCGCCCAGAAGAAGGTTGCTGAACACGTGAACCGCAGTGCAGGCCAACACCGCCGCGCCATCACCCGCGCATTCGACAAGCTGCGCCAGCCAGTGAGCAAAGCATGAGCCTCACATTCGAGCAGGCCATGCGCCTATCGGGTTTGTTGCCACGCGCCATCATTGCCGATGGCAAGTGGAGAAGGTGCCCAACAGAGGATCATCCCCGCAAGCGCAATGGTGCATACATCCTTCATCCAGATGGCCGTGGCTATTGGAGAAATTGGGCGCTGGACGATGGCGTGAACGCTTGGGCCGATGACAACGCCACCCAGGCCAAGCCCATGGACATGGAGCGCATCAAGGCCCAGCGCGACCGTGAGCGCCAATATCGCATCCAAAGTGTGCGCAGCGCCCGCCAGTTCTGGAACAACTCACGCCCCCTGTCATTGCCCCATGCGTACATTGCAAAAAAAGGCTTGTTGCCATTGGGTTGTGCTGGCCTGCGCGTCAATGATGGCCTGCTCGTAATCCCCGTCATGCTGGGTGAATCACTGGTCAGCGTGCAAACGATTGACGCCGAGGGGAGCAAGAAATTTTGGCCGGGTGCGCCCGTCAAATCCGGCTCCTTCATCCTGCACCGTGACCGATTCGCCATCACGATCTTTTGTGAAGGGCTGGCCACCGGGCTTGCATTGTTTCAAAGCGTCAAAAACGCACGCGTGATTGTCTGCTTCAACGCGGGAAACCTTTTGGATGTCACCCAGTACCTCAAGCCCACAGGCTCAGTGGTGTTTGCAGCCGACAACGACCACAAAACCAAGGTACTCAGAGGCTTCAATCCCGGCATCGAGAAGGCCACCAACGCCGCCGAATTGATCGGGGCAGGGGTTGCATACCCCGAAGGCATTGAAGGCTCTGATTGGGACGATTGGCTGCGCGAAATCGGTGAAGGCGCGGCCCGCAAGTTGGAGCGCCTGATTCTTTCCAAAGCAAAGTATTGCACCCAACACTAAGAAAGCAGCGATATGGAACAACGAAAAATGACGGTTGCGCAATGGGCTGCTGTACCAGCAAACCCTCGACAACGCGACACAGTGCGCCATGCAGCGAAGGCAAAACGAACGCACCTGAAAACACCATCGCAAGAACACGCCCGCGTTGATGCGGCATTACTCCCCGGTGGTTCACTGGTAAAGCTCGATGGGCATACGCGCGCACTACTGTGGGAATCTGGGGAGTTGGAGCCGCCAACAGTGGTTGCTGTGACTGTTTACCCGGTCAAATCTATGCAGGAGGCAAAAGACCTGTATACGCACTTCGATGGAAGACTTGCGCTTGAAACCCCGCGCGATCAGGTTTCCGGTGCATTACATGAGGCTGGGATTGATCCACAGTCAGGCGCAATCAAATACGGCTCCATTACGTCAGCGCTGAATAGGCTTGGCACTGGTGATATTTACACACTGGTTCGCGCATGGAAACGAGAGCTGTTGTTGATCGACTCGCTTGGCATTCCAAAGAATCGTTTTCCAGCAGGGTTTTATCTGGCTGCTTTATTGCTGCTTCGCAATCAAGGGGAAAGTGCAAAAGATTTTTTGCTTGCCATTGCGTCCAATGCAGGCACAAAAACAGCGCAAGGTAGCGATGCGGTTGACATGTTTTCGCGGCATTGCGCAAAACTTGTCGGCAAAAAAAGCGGCGAGCAAGCGATTAATACGCTGGCAGGCATCGTGCTGACGCTTTATGACGGGCACTGTAAAGGAAAGCGATACACCCGCACCCCACCCGCAATCGACTTCAGGACATATCTTGGTGGAGGCGTTAAGCCACCGTAGGCATACCCCTCACTCTCACCCCTGCGCCGGTTGGTAATAGTTTAACGGCAGCGGCTCAGGGCGATACCCCTACTGTTGGAAAAGATGCTGAAACAGGGGAACAAGGGTGGCGAAGCTAGTGCCCTTGCATCGAACGACTGGCGGGTCTTGTGGCTCCGGGGGAAATGCACAAGTGAAGGACCAGTCAGGAATGGCTAGGTCCGTCCACCAAAAGAAATAACCAGAAGCAAATAAGGAAGTCTGGAAGTTTTAGATACCACAGGTTTTTATTTATATAGAGGGGATTTTGTGAATACAGCTACAGAAACAATAGCAAAGCGAATTACTTTGCCATGGCCACCAATGGACTTGAGCCCTAATGCTCGCGTGCATTGGTCCAAGAAATCCAAGGCCGCTAAAGCCTACCGCAAGGCGTGCTGGGCACTGGTCAAGGAGTCAGGCATTACCGCCCCCAAGGACGGCCCCATTCACCTGTGGTTGGACTTCTACGCACCCGACAAACGCAAACGTGACGACGACAACCTGATTGCCAGTTTCAAGGCTGGACGTGATGGCATTGCTGATGCTCTTGGCGTCGATGACAACAGATTTATATGCCACCCGCTTGTCCGTGAAGAGATTGGCGGCATGGTGAAGTTTTGCATCACGGAAGGCGTGTGAAGCCATGAGCGACCGTCTGGTTTTCGAACTGGCCGAACCCCTGCAAGGCTGGAAACAATTTCAGCTTGCATGGCAGTGGGCCAAGTCCTACCTGATCGCAGGGCACCGCTTGTTTTTGGAACTGCGCATGGACACCCGCACCACCAAGCAAAACCGCCTGATGTGGTCGTGCCTGACCGACATTTCCAAGCAAGTCACATGGTTTGGCAAACGCATGAAGCCGGACGGCTGGAAGCAATTCATAACCGGGCACCTGAACGGTCAGGAACTGCATCCCAACATGGACGGTACCGGGTTTATCAGCATCACCAAGGGCACCAGCACCAGCGGCATGACCATCAAGGAAATGATTGCCGTCATTGACCTGTGCCACTGCTTTGGCGCTGACAAGGGCGTGATCTGGTCGAAAACGTCACTTGGGCGGGATGAAGTGGTTGACCCTGAGACTGGTGAAATTTTGCACGCATGAAAAGATCGCCGTTCAACCGCAAACCCCCGCCGCCGTACGTCAAGGCTGAACGGATTCCCCCGGTCTATGCCCGCCTGACGGTGCCCGTGCGCTACGCCAGTTTCGACGAAGTGGTAATTCTTCCAAAAGAGCCGCCACTTCGGAGCGAAAAGTACCGCCGCGCAGTGGCAGCGTTGCCATGCATCCGCTGCGGTGTGGCCGGTTACTCGAATGCTGCCCATGCTGACCAAGGCAAGGGCGCACACATCAAGGCCGACGATAGAACCTGTTACCCCGCCTGCGCATCCCGCCCCGGCGTGCGCGGGTGCCACGACATTATTGGCGCGTCTGGTGCCATCCCGCAGGCCATGCGCCGCGAGCTGGAAAAAGAGTACGCCGCCAGCACCCGCAAAACCATTCTTGAGTCGGGCAAGTGGCCCGCCGATGTTCCCCAACTTGACGAAGATTTGGAGATTGAGCCATGAAGAAAATCCAGCCACACACCTACACCCTCATGGGCGAGCTGATGGCCAGCCCCACCAAGCCGCTGGACGACTATTTCCGAACCGAACAGGTACGCCGGATGCGTGCCGGGTTCGACGCCATGGCCAGCGGTGCCGCACCCCGCCCCAACGACTGGCGCTTGGTGTCCGATGCCGTGAACTTGATGGAAACACTGGTCAAAACAAACAACGGATGGTGGCCGGACTGTGATGGCGAGCCCATTCGCGTTGTCGATGGCACTGGCCTCCTGACCGACGCCATTGAAGCCCTTGGCGAGTCAGGCCAGAAGCACATGGAAGGCAAGCCACTGCGCCTGTCTGGCCTTGGCTTGCAGGCTGTGCGTGCTGTGCTGGACGACTACGAGGAAGTTTTGGGAGTGCTGCCAGCGCGCACCATGTTCAAGTGCCACCGCCTGACCGAAAAGCGCGTGCGTGACCTGCTATCTGGCAAGTCGCAGTCACATGACGTTGTGGTGGTCAGTCTTTGAGCGTGTCGGCAATCATGGGCTCACCGCCTGCACAGTACGGTCGTGCAAGTCGGCACATTCGTTATAGGCTCGGATCAAGCTGCGACTCCACAGGAACACGCTGCGGCTGTCCGGCTGGGTAAGGTCGGGCAGGATCGGGCACGGTTGGCGCAGGCTCGCTTGGAGCGGTTCTGGCGGCAATGTCTTGGGCGATGATGCGCAACCTATTACACCAAAGGCAACTAGAATAGACAGTATTCTTGAGTGAGGATTCATTATGGGACGACCTGTTGTTGATTTGGTTGGACGAGTTTTTGGGCGGCTAACCGTGGAGCGTCTTGACCATGTATCCCGTGAAGGCGCAAAGTGGCAGTGTTCCTGCAACTGCGGCAATAAAACCGTCGTTACTGGCAACGCCTTGCGAAAGGGAACGTGTACCTCGTGCGGGTGTCTTCGGAGCGAATTGGGCAGAGCCAGAGCAACCACTCACGGTCAAACAGGAACGCACGCTTACACTGTTTGGCGGGGAATGCGCGAACGGTGCGGACTCAGTAGCCATAAGTCTTTCGAAGCGTATGGCGGGCGCGGAATTCGAGTCTGCGACAGATGGGAAAACAGCTTTGAAACTTTCCTTTCCGACATGGGACAGCCTCCTAGCGCCCGTCATAGCATCGAGCGCGTGATGGTGGATGGAAACTACGAACCTGGAAATTGCATATGGGCGACTCCGGCCCAACAGGCGAGGAATAGAAGGACAAGCGTGTTTTATGAATTTCATGGTAAGCAACTTGTAATCAAAGACCTCGCAGTGGCGAGTGGTGTTCCAGAGCAAACGCTTTACAACAGGTTCAGGCGCGGCCTTTCAGTGGATGCGGCTACTCGGCGGGGTTGACCTTTATCCGGGCTGCAATATCGCTATTCAATAACGCTAATCCATCATCATCGAAACAAGCGTTCGCATAGATCGGTCGATCCACTATGCGAACCACCTCCTTGATGACGACACGCTCCCGCGCGGCGGCAGCTTTGCGATACTTTTCATGGCCAGCAGCGGCAGCGTCAACCTGCGCGCGCCGTGCCGCCTGATCCTTCGCCGCTTGGGCCAGCACTTCGGCCATTTCAGCGCCAGCCTTCCAGTCGCGCACAACCCAGCCACCGGAGAAGGCGGCAATCACCAAGGCAAGGGCAAAAAACAGGGTAGAAGTGGGGTTCATGCGTTGGCTTTCTGAACCTGTGCAACCGGCTTCAGGCACAGTTCTCGCTCTGCTTTCCTGCGCCTATCGAGGCCACTGATAACTTTTCCGTTGGCGCGATTCCAACGCAACAACTGATCGCAGGCTTCGGTGTAGCGCCCTTGGTTAAGCAGCCTGACAAGGGTGGATTTGCAGGCGTTGCCGGTTCCCACGTTGAAGGCGAATGAAGAGAATGCGTTGTACTGATTTTGATTAAGCGGTACGGTAATACAAGCAAGCAGCCGTTGCCCATGTTCTGTAGCGTCCTTGACCAAGATTGCATCACATTGTTCTTTCGTCCACACGTCGCCTACTCGCACATCCGGCCCTGTGTGGCCATTGCAAACGGTCGGCAAGCCTTTGGCCAACTTGTCAGCGTAGGCAACTGTCTCGGTGCCCTCCCAGTGGCTCACAAATGCCAGCAGCGCAGCCCCGGCAATGGCAATCGCACTGCCAGCTTTTTGCTTAGGCGTCATCGTTGTGCAACTCAGGTTGCGCCACCACACGGGCAATGGCCGCGCCAGCCGCCGTGATCGTGGCCAGAATCGCCATCGTGCGCGGCGGCACAAAATCTACAAAGAAGGGAAGGGCGACTTCTGCTGCTGAAAATAAGGCCGTCAGCATGGCAAGGCGCATACTCCAAGCGCTCTTGAGCACCTTTCGCCAGTTTTCGACCAGGGTCATGGTTTGCCCCGCTCAATCAGCCTGTCAAGTTTGTGACTCAACTCTTTGATGTCAGAGCGCACCTGCATCACAGCTTCCGTGGTGGTCTTGTCTTGTCGCTCATCCCGGTAGCGCTGCTCAATCATTGCGGCTTTAAGCAGCTCCACATCCTTCTTGATGTCGGCCACCGCCCACACGCCCGCTACGCCCTGCATGAGCAGCACCAGCATCAAGCTGATTGGGACTTTTTTATCAAGGTGCCAACGGTTTTCGTCTTGTTGTGCCATGTCGGGTATTCCTGTTGCGTTTGCCTTAATTGAACAGGCAAGTGCAAGGAAATCAACCCGGATTGGGCGTCAGCTTGTGTAAAACACCGCAGCAATAAAAATGAATATCAGAATGCCCCACGGCACGGTTGATATGCCAAGACTGACTAAGCCCAACAGAACAAAAAAGCCACCCCAGTCTTTCAATGCAGTTCTCCACGAAGTTGTTCACGCACCTGTGAGCGTAGCGCCTTTGGTGCCGTGTCCGCAATACGTTGCTCCTTGTTTTTACGCATTTCGCGCACCTTTCGCAGCACAGTCGGCATGTCAATGGTCATGCGCTGGTCCGGGTTGTTGCGGTTCCATGCCATCACATCGTCACGGGCGCTTTGCTTCATGTCGTCGTCGCCCATGAAGATCGCCTGCGCCATCTTGGCCCGGATTTCCCCGGATGCCAGCGTGTACTGCGCCTTGGCTCTTTGAACCTCCCTGGATGCATCCTGCACATTTTTGACGCTGCGTGGTTGGAACCCGATGGCCTTGGCCACAGCCTCAAAACCATCTGTGTCAATGATCTTGCTGCCCTTGTCGTCGCGGTACATGCCTGTTTTGGTCATGTCATACGCCTTGTCAAGGTTCCTTGCGGCAGTGGGCGCTATGGTCTTGGCTGCACCAACAACATTGCCACCAAGCAACTGCTCAGTTGCTTGTCCTGTACGCTTGATCATGTCACCGGCTGGCCCCGCCAACTCCATCAGGTCGCGGGTGTGGTCCGTCTTCTTCTGGAACAGCCCGGTTCCGGGGATCAGGTTGCCCATGCCCAAGCGGCCCGACACATCAATGGGCGCACCCGGCAGGCCGGATATGCCACTGGTCACGAATTCAGCGCCATCCTTGCCCAACTGAGTAACCAGAAACGCCTTCATGCTTTGCTTGCTGGAAAAGTTGTACCCCATGCGCTGCAAGGCACCGTCAAGCAAGTCCTCAATATCTTCCACAAAAGGCAAGCCCTCAGAGCCCGCCAGCATGAACAGAATCGCAATTGCCAGCGCCGCCGCCTTGCGCCCCGCCGCGCGCTCCGGTGATCCGGGCTCGCCAGCCGTGGCCATGCGGTGAACCATTTCAAGGTAGTTCACGCTGTACTGCTTGAAGGTAAACAGTGTTGCCCCGATGGCCCCCCGGCCCCAGCGCGGTTTATTGCCTTTGTTGTACACGAACTGTGTTTCCATCACAGCTTTTTCGGCAAACTTCGCCGGGTTGGCAATGCCCTGCTCGATGGCCGTGCGGTAGGCTGCAATAAAGGTCGTGCGCCGGTTGAACTGCTCGGCCAAGCCAAACACCTTGCCCCAAGCCAGCGACATTTTTGAAATCGCGTTATTTCCCATTGCCAGTGCGTTGCCCATGGTGGTGCCGTCACCCGCCTGAAGCTGTGCCCGCCCCATGGCCTGTGCCTGCAAGGAGTGGACCTCCTGCGGGCTCACAATACCATCTTCCTCGGCTTTCTTGAGCGCAGCATCCAGTGCGGCATTGCCTGTTGTGTCCTTGGTTGCATCACGCACCGCTGCCACCATCTGAGCCGCTGCTTTCTTCACGCCGCCGAACTGGGTCAGGTAGGGCAGGGTGACGGTAAACGGCTGGGTCGCGTTGACCATGGCTGATGCCACTGAGCCGCCCAAGTATTGCGCGAACAAGATGCCCCGGAAGGCTTGCGCCTCTTCTGCCGGGTTGCTCACGTATTCGTGCAGCTTCACGGCAGTGTCTTTCAACTCGCCTTGCTCCTTGGGGATCGCGCTCACAGCCTCGGTGGTTTCCTTGGCGTGCAGGTTGCTCGATGTCCTGCGGCTGTTGGAGTAAATGAACCCGGCCAGCACCCGGCCTGAGTCTTCGCTGAACCCGGCAATACCCTTGCGCTGCAACAGGCGCTTCATGGCGCTGCGGTTGGCCGTGCCGCGCTTGATGTACTCCTGAAAGGCCAAGTCCTTGGCTTCGCTGCCTTGACTCTCCAGCCCAAGCATTTCACCGAACAGCGCGGCAGTCTCAGGCGTGATCCCGTTGAGCAACTTGTAGGATTCCTGTGACATCGTGCCAGCCGACACGCCAGTGGCCCCCTGGCTGGTCAACATGCGCGCCATCTTGTTGCGCTCCCGGTCTGTCTCGAACAGGCTGAAATAGCGCTCTCCGGTTGGCAAGGTTGCCTCAAGGGTGTAGTTTCCAAAGCGTGACAGTGGCGCGTAGCCCCGGTCTTTCATGTCCGTGGCGTGCGCTGCAATGTCCAGCATCTTTGCCGCCGTGGCCGATAGTGCCTCGTCGCGCTCAGGCTCCATTTCCGTCAGCGACACAAGGTAGTCCCGCAGGGTTTGGCCAGCTTCTTGCACACTGCCGGATGCCAGCACTGCTTCACGCACCGGCAATGCGTCCTTGCCAGCGTAGTTCAGCATTTCACTGATCGCCAGATTGTCAATGCTCTTGTCGGTCGCCTTGCGGAACTCTTGGTAGATCGCCACTTGGGCGTCCGTCATGCCGAAGTGCTCCCTCAACTCGGCAGGCTTGAACACCACACCGGGTTTCATGAACTCGCGCTCAAACTTGCCGTTGATGATGGCCTCGTACTGATCCTGCGGCAGTCCTTGCCACATGCGCAGCACAGCAGGAGCTACATGGCGACCTTGCAGCAGCATGTGGGCGCGCTCGTCCAGTGGTAATTCTTCCAGTGCCGCTTCAATTTCTTCCATGGGCTTGACTGTTCCGGTCGAATCCCGGCCCCAAGTCAGCGTGCCCTCAAACACAGGGCGGCTCAGGGCCTTGGTGTCAGCGGCTGACAGTGGCGACTTGGCAATATCGGTAATCTTGTCCAGCTTGGGCAAGATGCTGGGGGCCAAGTCAGCCGCCTCGGCAGCGTAGAAGCTCACGTCATTCAAGAAATTCTGAACCGAATCAAACACCCGTTTGAATGGCGGCGAGCGCTGCGCCAAGTTGTACATTGTGCCCACCGACTTATGCCAGTAGCTCAAGCGTCCTTCGCCTTGGAACAGATCAGCCACCTTGTAGCCTGCGGGCAGGTTCACATCGCGTGCGCTGTTGGCTGCGCTGGAAAGGGTTCCGCCTAATCCTTGGCTGAAACGAATGTCCGGGTTTGATGCGTCAAAGTTCCCGTTGTTGCCGATGGCGCTCTTGATCTGGGTTGGGTTGAAGGCAATAACGTGAATTTGGTCTGAGTTCTTCCAAGTGCGAATGATCCCATCGTGCCCTAGCTTTTCAGCTTTCTTGCGAACTACATCACTATCAAGTTTTCTATCCTCGGGGGTTGTGTAGTACGGGTTTTGCAAAGAGGCATACACGGGCATTACATTTGCACCATCTTTTGCCGTAGTCGGGCTCCAATTGTTCGCATAATCCGATGCCTCTGCTGCATCGCTTGTCATGTAGATTCCGTCGCCAAAATCTCCGTGAGAAGGCTTGAAGATGGCGAAGTCGGCGCTTGTCCCGTGATACACCATCAGCGGTTTACCTTCAGCATCAACTACCTTTGACCCGGAAAACCAAGCCTTGAACGCCATGGAATCGGTCTGGTTGGTAGCCTTCCCAGCCGATAGCCTGGTCTGCGCTGTCATTTCTGCCAGCGTGGTCCCATACTTGGCTTGCGTGCGGCCCAGAATCTTGTCGCCACCCAGAACAGCACGCACCATGTCATTCACAAACCGTTCTGCTTCTGTGCGTGTCAGGTCGCGCACCCAGTTAGAAAAGTCAACAGGCATACCGATACGGTCGGCCACCTTTGCCAGCCAGTTGAGCATCAGCTTTGCCAGCCCCGGAAGGTTCTTGGTGCCCATGCCATCGTTTGCCGCGAGCGTTTCCGACACCATGGCCAGCGCCTCTTCATTGGCCAGTGCCTCGTAGTTCTGTGAAGGCATCGTTTTGGCCTTCTGTACCCCCTCGGCTGAATCCTTCCACAGCCGAATGTACTTCGCAACCAGTGGACTATTGGCAAACTGCTTGAGCATGGCCGCATAATCTTCAGCCGGGATCACCTTTTGCAGTCCCAAATGGAAAACCTCATGGAACAAAGTGACGTAAGCACTGCCAACAGAACCGATGTTGTCAGCGAACAGGTAGATGCGCCCATCAACGACCGCGCCCGTGGGCTTGGTCCCGACTGGGACTTTCACCCCAGCAATCTCATGTGGGCTTGCAATGACCGAGACTGGAATGACGTTCTTTGCGACTTGAAGAATTTTTTCAACAAACCCCTGAATCTGCTCAAGCGTTGGCTTCGGCCCTGACGACTTGGGAGCGACAAGGTTCTGGCTGAACAACACATCCGACGTATTTCCCTCGGGTGCGCCAGTCTGGGCAAGGTTGGTGGATTTGTCGGCCTTTCGCAGATTCTTTGGCTGCATCACAACCGAGAAAGTGCCCTTTTCCTTGTCCGTCAGCACGATGATTGCAGGAACACCATCGCTATCCCGCGTTGCCTGGGAAACAGCTTGATAGCCTGAATGCGCGTTCAATCCGGTAGTCGTGTACTTCACGCCATCAATGGTGTGAGTAGCCGGATCGGTCAGTGCTACGGCTTTGTTCTGGCTGATGTTGCGGCGTTTGTCGCGCTCGATGTAGCGGTTCTTGGTTGCGCCCCGGTCAATGTCGGCCTGCACTTCAGCAAAGGCCACCTGTGCCGTAAACCACCTTAGTTCAACTCGCGCCGCATCGCGCTGACTGGTATCTACCTCCAGCTTAGAACCTTTTAGTGCCTCGGCCTTACCCCTATCTAAGTCAGCTACATCCCGTTCATAGCCAGTTGCTTTGACCTTCAATGCGTTGCTGATACTGAATGGGGTAAGTGCTTGGATGATGCGCGTTGAAGCACTAGCCTTTTGTGCGCCCGACGAATCAAGGGTGAACTGCTCACCCATATTGCTTGCATAGGCCGTCCAGTACGCTCCCTGCGCAATCGTCTGCCCAGTGATTAGGATTGAGCCTTTGGCCATCGAAACCTTGGCCGTCTTGTCAATACCGGCTTCATTCAGCGCCATGCCAATAGCGCGGGCGTACCCTGACGCAGACTGCACCGACTTTGTATATAGGTCGGGCTGACTCGGCATCGTTGGCTTGCTAGGCTTGTCGCCCCTGGTTGCCTCGGGTTCAGTCTCCCACTTGGCGATGGCCAGATCAGCGGCTGCGTTCTTTTGCGTCCATACAGCGTACTTGGCTAGGTAGTCATCATTGGCAACCTTCATGGCCGCTTCAAACTCGGCCTGGGTGCCGCTCTCGCCACCATAGGATGCGGTTGACGGGTCAAATGATTGCGTGGCCTCTTGCCTGAGTTGCGCAGCTTTGCGCCTACGATCGTAGCTCTCCAAGAAACTTTGGGCATTGCTGCGCACGATCAACGCACCGCCGATTTCCGATTCAATCTCGGTCAGGCGGCGCTCGGCCTCCAGCTTTTGACGGAATACCGGGTTGCCGGTCGATGTCGCCATGAACTCGGCGTACTGGTCGGAATCCCCGCCTTCTTCCTCCATCGAATCCAAACCGCCCTCGCGGAACTGCTCAATAGCACCGGCCTTGCGTTGCAGGATCTGCCACATCACCGTGTCGGATGTCTGATTAGTCGAATACGCCTTGATTTCCACTTCAAAGTCTGGTTTGAATAGAGGGTTCTTTGATCCGTCCTCATTGAACTCAGTGTGGAACGTGTTTCCCTGACGGATGATTCGCCCCTCGCGCTGCTCCACATCAGACGGCCGCCATGGTGCGTCCATGTGGTGCAGGGCCACTAGGCGGCGCTGCGCGTTGGTGCCTGCACCCATCTTCATGGATGAGCCAATCAGCACGCGGACATAGCCATTGTTCACCCGGTCGAACAGCTTTTCTTTCTGGTCTGGGGTGTTGTAGTCGTGAATGAATGCAATCTCAGACTCGGGAATGCCGCTATCCATCAGTACGGTTTTTAGGTCGTCATAGACTGAAAACCCAATGTCGGCCACATTCATCGTGGCTTCTGGATCTTCAATCTTGTCCATGAACTCGGCAATGGCATCGCGCTTTTCTTCTGAGGTGTCCGGGTTCTCGGAGATTTCCTCAGACTTTTCCACCAGCATCTTCCACTGCTGCTCAAAGGTCTTGCCTTCAAGCTGCTTCTTCACTTGCTTGGCCAGGTCTTTCCCGAATAGCTGCTCAATCGTGGCTGAAATGATGCTGCGCGCCTCTTTGGCTGCGGTCTTGGCTGGCGTGGATAGGTCGCAAAACACCAACTGGGTACCGCGGTCGGCATCCCACTTGTCGTAGGTAGCCTTGATGTTTTTGGCGGCGGTAGCCACCTTCCCGTTTTCATCGCGCTTTGCACTCGGGTCCACAATCCGAATATCAAGCGACATTTTGCGGGCATCGGTCAACACGTTCAGCGCGTTGTCGATCCGCATGTACTCCTTGTCGCTCTTGTTTGCTTCAATCTGGCCCATGCGTGCGACCAGATAGTCCATGTACTCCTTCTGGGCCGGCGTGATGTCACCAGTAATCAATTCACGCTTGCCATTCGCCACCTTTGGAACTGGGAACTCTGTATTTAGGTTGGTTCCGTCGCGCAGGTTCTTAGCCACCATTTCCTCGGTGTAGATGCGCTTCAAGTCCGACATCGTGATGATGTCCGCAAACTGCTCGTACAACTGGCGCAGCGCAGACAGGTTATTCAACCCTGCCAGCACACGGCGCGGCTTGAGTTTTTGGGTTGCGGTGTACTCCAGTCGGGTTTCTGTTGCCGCGTAGGCACCGGACCATGAATCAAAATGCTCCTGACCGCGCAGTACCAACTCGTCATGCGCCAGATAGGACATCATGGTGTAAATTTCCACCAGCGAGTTAGACACCGGAGTACCAGTGGCAAAGGTCACTCCACCGCCACGGGACAGTAACCCGCGAACCTTGGAGTACAGGTCGAATGCCTTTTTGCTGCCGTTGGGGTCATTCATGCCGACAACTCGGTCGCCGGATGTTGAATACTCCAAGTTCTTGAACTCATGGGCCTCGTCAACCGATAGATGGTCAATACCCAGCGCCTTGAAGTCGATTCCAATGTCATCTGTCGGGCGTGCAGCCAGGTCTTTCAGGCGCTGCTCGTAGCGGTCAATTCGATCTTCAATTTGCCCCAACGTGCGCTTGCTCTCGTTGTTCTTTCTGGCTTCGGCAAGGGCTTCCTTCAATCCGGCCAGCTTTTCATCTACGATGGCCTTCAAGTCCTCGGTCGGTGTTTCCATGAAGCCAATCGAGGTATGCCCAACGATCACGGCGTCATAGTCGCCTGTTGCAATTCGAGCCAGCAAGCGACGGCGGTTTTTCTTGGCAAAGTCTGCGGGGTTTGCGGCCAGCACCTTTGCACCTGGGTACAGCTTGTAGAAGTCACGCGCCCATTGTGTTACCAAGTGATTCGGAACAACCACCATAGGCTTGCGGGACAACCCCATGCGACGGCGCTCCATGATCCCGGTAATCAGGGTGAAGGTCTTGCCAGCACCGACAACGTGGTCGGCAAGCATGGTCTTTTCCTGCATCATTCTCCATGCGCCATCCAGTTGAGTACGACGCAACACCACGGAAGGACTAGCACCTACGGGTTTCAGGTACTTCACCCCGTCAAATGTGCGTGGTGTGTGGGTGTTCATGTTCTGATTGAACGACTCCACAATGCGTTTTACCCGGTTGTCGTCGGCATAGGCCCACTCTTGGAACACCTTTCCCATGCGCTCGGCCAGTGCGTTGACTTCCTTGGTTCCCTGCTCGTCCTTATACGTTTTCCCAGCACTGGTATAGGTGATGATGATTGGCTTGCCCGAAGCCTGGGAATTGAACATATCCATGGGCGTGCGCTTGCCATGACGGAATTGCACACCAAAGTCGGCCATAACCAGCTTGTCGCCGGAAGCCTGCAACATGCCCTGCGAAGCAATCACGCTGATCTTGGCGTCTTGGTAGCCAATGGCCTGCAAGAACTCTGTGAAGATTTCTGGCGGCATCCACATGCCACGGATGTTTGGCTTTACCTGCTCCTTGGTCTTGTCAGCGGGTAGAGCCTTCTCCAAAGCCTTGATATTGGCCTCCATGCCGCGCTCCTGGGCCATTCTCAGTTTGTGCTTCACATTGCCCGAAAGATACCGCTCTGCCTCTTGGTACTCCCCGGTTTCAGGGTCGCGGAACAACTGCGGGTTTTCTCCCTTGGTCAATTCCTCAATCACCGACTGAACCGATTTGTTTGTGATCTTCGCCATGTATGGAAGATCGACCTTGCCATGCTCGGAGATTGATGCAAACAACGAATCGGCTGCACTTTCGGCGTGGGTGATTTCCTTGTACGGGAAGTTCACCCGGCGCGACATAATGTCAGACTTTGTGGCGCTGGCTGCGCGTACCGGTGTGCCTGATGATTTTGCGACCGCTGGGGACACTGACGGGGTGTAGTTTGCCTCTATCCCGGCCTCTGCGCCTACGTCACCCTCCAGTAGATTTGCATTCTTGGAGTCTGACAGGTAGCCGTTTTCCTTGACAAATGCGTCATAGGCTTTGTTCAGGTCGGCCCGGTATTCCTCCATTTTTTCATCGCCAGCCTGCTCTGCGTGAATCAGTCGCAGCGTGCGATTGCGCAAGTCCAGCATTCCCTTCAATGACTTGTATCCGTCCTCGCCCAACTGCTTGCGGTTCAGCGCCCCGGTAATCAGCAACAGGGAGGCATCATGGTTCCATTGGAATTTTGCAGGCTTGGCAAGTTCCTCAACCAGCTTGTAGACAGCCTCAACCGCCTTGTTTGGCTTCTCGGAAGGCGTCCCATCGGCCTTAAACAAGAACCGCGACAAGGCCAATACCTCGTTTGCGTCATCCTGTGTGAGCTTTCCGGCCTTTGCCGCTGTCCTCACATCCAGCACTGCGCCGTGCAGCGCCTGCCAGTCAATCGCCTGGTCCTTCCAGAGTGTTTCTGGCGTCAACTCCTGCACCACGGCATTGCCATTGGCATCGTTCAACTCCCGGCGAATGATCTTGCCTTCGTCGTTCACCATCACGCCGCCGATTGGCAAATCGCTTTGTGTCAACATAGCCGGTGCCAGCGCCTTGCTGTTGTTGGATTGCTCCAAAACCCCGGCCATGTGCTTGAATCCGGTCTGCATAAGTTCGTCAATGGCCTTGCCAATGTCCCGGCCATCGCTGTGAACGGTGTACTCTGGTTCGCTTCGGTTCTGCATGGAACCGTCCATCGCAGAGCGCCCAAGAATGTGGCTTTGGTTGTCTTGGTAGTAGCGGTTCACCCGCATGGCTTGACCATCTACCGTAATAGACCCATTCACGTCCAGCCAGGATGCATCGCGTTCGCGCTTTTCCTCTGGGCCTAGTTTCTGCAAGAACACCACATCCGTGACAACATCAGTTCCGGCGTTCTTCTTGAATGCATCATTTGGCAAACGGAATGCGCCCAAGAACCGGAAGTCCTTTGCCAGCACATCACGCGCTTCTGGATTGGCTGTGTCCAAGAATCGGTGTGTCACCACCATGGACATAACGCCGCCTGGGCGCAAGTGCATACCTGTTTTGGCGATGATGTAATTGTGAATCTTCTGGCCGTTCAGGTGCTTTCTGTTTGGAGACTTGTCCAAAATCTGCTGTGAACCGAATGGTGGATTCCCCACGGATATATCGAATGCACCATCGGCAAACGGGGCATCTTGGAACCCGGTACTTGCAAGGATGTTGGCCTCTGGGTACAGCATCGCAGCCAGTTGCCCGGTCGTTGTGTCCAACTCGGATGCGTGCCATTCGGTCGATGCGGCCATGTCAGCAGGCATACGGCCAACAAAGTTGCCAATACCTATCGTTGGCTCCAGCGCACGGCCACCCTTGAATCCCATGAAGCGCATGACGCGCCACATTCCATCAACGATTCCTTCTGCGGTGTAGTGGGCATTGCGGATAGAACCATTGGCAGCACGGTACTCGTCAGGACTCAGCAGGGATTTAAGTTCCCGCTGTGCTTTGCCGTACTGGTCGGTCGCGTCGGCCTTCTTGGGGTCGAATACGGTCTTGAGGCCACCCCAGCCAACATAACGGGCCATGATTGCCTGTTCTGCCTTGGTTGGGTAGCGGTTTTCTTTTTGAACTTGGCGCAGTGTGCGGATTGCAGCAAGGTTCCCGCTGATCTTGTCTCCGTCTGTTCCTTGTCCCAGTTTGAACTCGTCTGTGATGACGAAGTTTCCTGGGTTCTCTCCAGACAGTTGCTGTGGCCGATCCTCGGTTTTGCCTACGGGGCCGTCTGCAAGTGGTCGTATTTCGGCGGGGGTGCTAGGCAGAACAGGTTTCTTGCTTCCGTCCAGGCTGTTTCCTCGTCCAGACCCACCGCTTTCAGGTCGTCCATTTCCTTGCGCGTCAGTCGGGCGCAGGCCAGCGCCTGTTTCAATACTTCCTCTTGTCCCATTTTCTGAGTCTGACCCCGGAAGTGCTTGGTCCAGTGGTTCACTGTCATTTGTTGCATTTCTGCGAGTGTCATCATTGGCTCCAAGCAAGGACTCTTTTGGTGTGTCCTCTGCGGTTACGGGTTCATCCTTGACCGAAGTATCGGCCTTGTCTGTGGTATTTGCAAGCTCTGCCAGTGACTCAAACGAGACAACTTCCTTCTTGGAAGTCACCGGCTTGTCCTTGTGGCGGCCGGCCACGGAGATATAGGCACCTTGCAAGGTATCGAATGGAATTGAATCAGCCGTATCTTGGTCAAGATTGCTGGAAATGAACTCGCGCACGTAGGCCACGGCCTGCTGGAACGTCACCGCCCCCAGTTCCATCGCTCCGTCGAACAGTTCAATGACGATTGGGAGTAGCTGCTGTTCTTCCTCCTGGGTCCAGTTCATGCGGGTGTTCTTGCCCGCCAGTGTTGCCAGCTTGCCCAAGGCGTTGAACATCTTGGCCTTTGCAGCCTTCTCGCGCTCGGACAGGACGGCTTTGGCGTCTGGTTTTGCTACATTTTCCGTAGCTGCTGGCGTAGGTTCTGCGGGGGCTTGTGGCGCTTTTGACTCTGATTCTTTGGCCGCACGGCTCTCCGCATTCGCTTCGTCAACCGTCTGCAATCCAAGATCCACCTTGTTGATTCCAAGCCAGTCCATGAAGGGCTGCAACATGGTCAGCGGCTTGTCGCCAATCAGAACGGATGCAATGGCATCGGCTGCGATTTCATTCGCCTTCTTGGCGTGTTTTCGGGCGCTATCGCTGGTGTGGTTGTGAACACCTGGGCGGAATTCCTTGGATGCTGCTACCAATTCATCCCAGTTGGCGACACGTTTGCGCAATTCCACATCAGGGAACCCTTTGACCGAGACTCCGCGCTTGTCCATGATCCCGTGGCCCAACTCATGCGCAAACACATGGTCAGCCGATACGGCGCTAGAAAGGTCCGCATCCTCGCTTGGAATGGAGATCATGCCGCCGCTGGCGTGCCACCCGGTTGTGGACTTGTTGACACTGAACCCAAGGCGTTGTGCGATTGTTTCCAGCTTCTGACGTATTGCCGGTGCGCCGGAATACGTCGGGTTCGCCTTCGCCTCATAGCTTTGCATTTCCGCATCAAGCTCGTCGTTCTGGCCGGTCAGCTTAGCGATTTCTTCCGCTGCACTTGGAAACAGATCGGCGTATTGAGCAAACTGTTTTGCATCGCCAGATTCAACCGACTTGACCGCCGCGTCCTCTGCATCAAAAATCTTGAGGCGCATTTGGCGCAACGTGGCTTCAGCGGCTGTCACCTTGAGTTGTGCAGCGCGTTTGTCTTCCAGGCTTCCAGCCTTCTCCGCTTCGTTCTTGAGCCGGGTAATCCGGCCCTTTTGCTTTTGCATCTGCGCCGAAATGGCATCTGCGACCGTGCTTGGAACCTTGACGACTCCGGGCTTGTCGGCTGGAACTGCCTCGGCTTTTGGCTCAATCGGTACCGCCTCATACCCCACGCTTCCATCAGGCTTGCGGTAGGGGCGCATTTCAGCTTTGTCGGTCGTGATTTTCTGCGTATCCGGTTTGTCAGTGACCGGCGCATTCTCTGTTTCCGAACCGCGAACAGGCGCTGCCATTGCCGCAGTGATCTTTTCCCGCGTCTTGGGCGTGATGTCTGCCCATGGTGTGCGTGCAATCTTGTCGGCAACCAGCTTGCTCATGCCCGCGCGGGTGTTCAGCGCCAGCCGGTCGGCGTGGGGCAGGCGTGTCCACTCGGGGTTTTCGTCGGCGGCAGTGGAAGAATTACCACTTGCAGCCTCCAACTTGGCACGAATAGCCTCGTCACCTTTGAGGAAAATCGTTTTTTCTTGGGTAACGCCATTCTGGGCTGATACAGTCCGTGTGGCTGCAACGCCCCCATCAATTCCCTGCGTTACCGTGTAATCCTTCCCATCCTTGCGCACCGTGTCACCAATGCGAATGTCTGTTGGGGGTAGCTGCGCAGTGGAAGAATTACCACTTGGTATGTCGCCTTGCTCTCTCCCAGTTCCTCCGGTAATCGGTGTTGGCACTGGTTTTGCAGTGGATTCAAACTGCCCCGGCTTGAATGAATCGCCCGACTTGGTATAGACCCACCCGTCTTTTCCAACACTGTCAACTTGCCTTGGTCGCTTGTCACTGCCTACAACTGGTTTAATCCAGTCACCCGGCGCTACTGAATCGGTGCCTGAACCAACTGCTGAAACAGGCAAATCCGATCCATTACCGGGTGCAACTGCGGGGGCACTTGAAACGTCCCCTGCTCGTTCACCTCCTGGCTGTGCCAGTGCAGTTCCTGTGCCTGCTTGAGTGTCAGCACTTGGCTGTGCAGGGGTAGGCTGATCCAGTTCGGCAGTGGTAGTAGCTGTGCCATTGGTATCCTTTGCTCTGACGACAAACCCACCGTCCACTTTCACGACTTCATGGCCATCACCGGCCAGCTTCTGCGCCTTCAGGGCACCGGGCATGGTTGTGAAGGGCTTGCCTGTTGTGGGGTGCTTGATGTCAACAGGCTCACTTGGCGCAGCGGGGGAGGGTGTCAACGTTGACACCGCTGGTGCGGCTGGCAGCGGGAAAAGTTCGTCAACAGATGGTGCTTCGGCTTGCTGCGCAGCCAGCGTTTCCGCGCGGTACTGCGCAATGGCTGCGGCTGTGTCGAATGGCTTTGGTTGCAGGCTTTCGGCGGCTGGCGCAACGGGCGTGGTGACGTTGCTTTTTTGCTTGGCGGTAGGTGCTGATTTCTTTACAGTTGTTGTGTGCGGTGTCTTTGACCCGTCAGGCTTAATCCCTCCAGCGTCAGAAAACTCCGTTTCCAACACCTTCGCCAATGGGATGCCATCGGCAAACTCTTTGTCGGCACGCGGGCTAAGTTCAATTAGCAGCCCACTCTCTTTGTTCTTCGCAGTCAGGTGGCCGCGCTTGTTGTCCATGCTTACGACAAATGCCTGGGGTCCGTCATATTCTAGATATGAGTCGGATATGGTGAACTCACCGAAATTCGACGTACTGGTAATCAGCTCACCTTCGGCATTGATCGCCCGCATGTGCCTGCCCGCATCATCTGTCTTGCGGAAAATCCTTACCCCTGAGTCTCTGGTTTTGTCCAGCGCGTAGCCATCAGTGATTGCTTGTTTTTCTGGCGTTACTGCGCCTGCATCACTTCCACCGGCCTGTTCACCAGATTGGCCCAGTGAATCAGCAACTGCTCCGCGCGGGTTGGCTCCCACTCCATTTCCATCAGTAGCTCCAGACTCCACGCCTGCTCCGGCGTTATCGCCATCATTTCCACGGCTGGTTGAAGTCTCGGGCTGTTGGCGCTGCTGCTCCTGCTCTGCTGGCTGGGCCAGCACACCGGGATATGCCCGTGCCAATGCCTGCACGTCGCCGCCGTGCTCGGCCAAGAAGGCTTGTTCTTCCTTCTCGGCAGGGGTCAGGAATTCCGGCTGCTTTCCGGGGATCGTGACTGGCGTTCCATCTTCTGCCGTGGTCTTTACGTCCTTCGTGCCATTGGCCTTGTCCGTAATCGCCTTATTGCGGGCATTGGCAAGCGCCAGTAGCGTTTGCTCTTGCTCGGGCGACATTGCTACGGGTGGTGGCGCTGGTTCCATGGGCTCTGCAATGTCTGCCGCCTGGGCTGCTGCTGCGCCACCATCCACGTTTACAGCGCGCGAGAGCGGGCCTACCTCGGGCACTTTGCGATGGCTCAACACTTGGGCACTGGCCCCCATTGCGCCACCTGTCAAAACTCCCATTACAGATGCATTGTCAACGCCCTCGTCCAGTGGCTTGCCAAGCGCATAGTTCTGCGCAACCTGCTCTTGCACCGATTGTGGCAATTCTTCCATGCCGCCCTCGGTAAGTACGCTCTCCAACACCTTGCGGATGAACCCCTTTTCAAGTGCTGGGTCGATCTTCCCTCCACCAACAAGCAACGTATCAATGTCGCCAATGCCCAAAGCCTTCGCGGCCTTCGCTGATGCCATGCCAAGGACGCCAGTAAGCATGCCCGAACCGGCAGCAATCAGGCTTTGTCCACCAGTCAGGTATCCATCCTTGGTTTCCTGTCGGATTTGCTCTGCTGTCGATCCTGCAGATACAACACCCTCGCCAATACCTGCAGCGGCAATCCGCGCAGTTGACAATGCTTTTTGCGCTCCTTGACTGGCTACCAATGGCGCAGCTATTGCGGTGGCAATGCGTGGCGACAATGCGGCTGCACCAGCCATAACACCGCGTCCAATTAACCCGCCTGCACCTATGGACGGCAGCGACTCCCCCACGGCATGAACGATGGTCGAGGGGTTGCGAATCGCCGCCCCGGCAATGTCGCCCACACGGGTAAGAAACGGGTCATCCTTGTTGGCCGCATTCTGCACGGCAGCGAATGCCGCCTTCTGCTCTGGCGAGTAGAACTGATCCAGATACTCCTTGGCCTGCTTGGGGCGAAACCCGATCGCGCCGTCCTCATTTTCCAACGCCTTGCCCACATGGCCACCTGATGCCATGTCAGCCAGCCCTACAGCGGATTCCGTCAAGCCAATGGCACCCTTCACCGCAGTCAGGATGCCGTCACCGGCAATGCGCCGTATCAGGCCGGAACTCTCGGGCGCGGGTGGTGCCTGCTCGTCTTCCTGCACCGCATAAGGCGTGTACCCTGCACCTATGCCGCTGGCGTCGAGTTCATCAAACGAGGATATGACGCGGGCTGGTTTTGTTTTCTTTGCCATGGTGTGTAGTTCGTTCAGCGTAGAAGATTGACTGTCGTGTTGGAAAGGTTGGCGCGGCCCGTGTCGGTGCCCCTGGAAGCTAGAAACGCCTTGCGCTTTTCTTCTATAAGTTTTTCCTGTGCGATTTCATTGGCTTGGGCAACTGCTTCGGCTTCTCTTAGCGCAGCCTGTTTGGCAAGACGAGTCTTTTCTGCCTCTGCCATTTGTGCCTGATACGAGTATTTGGGCGGTGCGGTGACGCTTTGAGTGGTAGCCCCTGCTGGTACGACATTGGTCGCCTGCGCTTTAGTTGCAGGAACTTTTGGCGCAGCAACCGACTTAAATCTAGGGTCAAGCAGTGCCATTTCGGCGTCGGTGTATCCGCTTTTCTTCGCCCGTTCACGCACAGCGTTAATTTCATCCGGCGTGCTCGCCGTTCTTGCTGCCCCCTTGAAAACTCTTGCCCGCTCGCGCGCCGTGTTCTCGCTGGAAAATGAATCTTCCATGCTGCGGTAAATTTTTTGCGCCAACTGACCTTGTGCTTGTGGCGATAGGGGTTTCCCATCCGTGTTTGTAGCCGCCGCCGCTTGCTCAAATGCCACTGCCTGCGCCTTCTTGCCGTCGAACCCAGACAATGGATTAAAGGCTGCTGCCTCTGCTGCGCCCTCACCATTACCAGCGCCACCAGTAGCCAGGCGTGCCGCAGTCATGGCCCGCCGTTCGGCTATCAGGTCTTTGCGGTACTGCTCGTTGGTGTCGGCGTTTTGCTTCGCCGTACCTTCCATAACCTTGTTGTGCCGTGCCTGCTCTGCCTTGGTTTCCTCAAACTGGTATTGCTGGATGCGCTGCTCTGGCGTCATGAACCCGGCCAGCGTCATCCGTGCCTTGTCCATGCCTTGCGCACTGTTCTCGAAAACTTGCCCGGTCGGTGTGAATGTCCCATCAGGGTTCACCTTGTCGAAGGTGAATGTCTTTCTATCCGCCGCGTAGCGAGCCTGCGCCTTGAATTCGCCGCCTGCTTTGTCGGCTGGGGATTCAGTCATGAATGCAGCCATCTCTTCAGGGGTCTTTAAGCCATCAATGCGCTTTTTCAACGCCTTGTCGGCAATTTCCTGCTTTGACTTGTCAATCGTCAATTGAGAGGATTCACGCTGCATGTCGTTGGTCAGCGCTGTGCCTGCCAACGTGTTGCCCTGCGCTGCCAGATCGGCCATGCGCGTGCGCCGTGCCCCTGATACCTGTTCATCACTCAGGGGCGTGTTGTAATTTTTCC